>LWDU01040993.1_pt1 | contig 64921 bp, 53 predicted proteins | sample 727161 | NCBI WGS metagenome assembly LWDU01 (sample SAMN04566230, study PRJNA314399) | hydrothermal vent metagenome | isolation source: deep sea hydrothermal plume seawater | place: Mexico: Gulf of California, Guaymas Basin | collected 2004-07-11 | reverse complement strand
ATTTATTTATTTGTTTGGGTGGTTTTTTTATGTCTGTCAAAAAAAAGGACCCAAACAACGCAACAAATAGGGTAAATAGCGGATAGACCATTATTGTAAGCTGAAAGGAAAAGAATCAGACGATTGCGGGTAAGGAATGTGCATGACACGCTTCCGAATTTAGTTGTTTACTTTATTTTGTGCTCGTTTGTAAGTAGCTAATGTTATGGACTATCGCTTTTGAGCTCGTAGTTTTTGTATTAAAGCGGCTAATGATGTTATTAACAAGGCTCCTGAAATCACCCCCACCGACACCAGCATATTGCTAAGCCATTCTGGTTTGAGCAGTAAGATCAACCCTAAGCCCAACATCATGCTGCCAGAGAGAAGTTTTAATAAGCGGCCGGTTTGCTCAGATAATTTTCTACTGCCCATAATCAGGGTAAACAACATTAAAATGACAAGTAGCGGAATAATCTCAATGAGATTATAGAGGCCAAGACACAGGTAATATTGTACGGTGCTTGACAAACGGGGTGATAAGTTTGACTGGTGTAATGCATTGATTAAAATGAAGTATATCTAAAGATATAAGCGCCGGCAAAGGTAGCTTGCACTGAGTGTATGAATTCAGGTCAGATAATTTGACAAGATAACGTTTTTTAAGCATCATCAATCATAAAACCTAAAAAAATTATGAGTATTGATACCTTAACAATCCATCGGGTAGAAATAGATACCTACCATGAAAATGTTGCTTATTTAAATCGTCAGTGCAGTATCTATCGAGCCGAGGGCTTTCAGGCGCTGTCAAAAATTGAAGTCAGTGTTAATGGCACAAGGTTACTGGCAGTTTTAAATGTAGTCGATGATAGCTCTATTGTCCAGCCCGGAGAGTTAGGCTTATCGCAACAAGCGTTTGAGCATTTAAACGCTGAGGAAGGAGCTCTGGTGACAGTTAATCATGCTGAACCGCCAAAATCAATGGATGCGGTACGACGTAAGATTAATGGTGAACGGCTTAGTCAGGCTGATTTTGATGATATTTGCAATGATATCGGTGAGACTCGATACTCTAAAATGGAAATGGCGGCTTTTCTGGTTGCCACTGGGCAAAATAACCTGGATCGTGATGAACTGCTTTACTTAACTCGAGCTATGTTGCAATCAGGCGAGAGGATGGATTGGCACGAGTCTCTCGTAGCCGATAAGCATTGCATAGGGGGTATTCCAGGCAATAGGACGTCGATGTTAGTGGTGCCGATTGTTGCCGCGCATGGAATGTTAATCCCGAAAACATCTAGCCGGGCGATTACTTCACCTGCGGGTACGGCAGACACCATGGAGGTACTGGCGAATATTAATCTTACACCGCAACAGTTACGGGATCTTGTACGTCAGCAGCGAGGTTGTCTGGTATGGGGCGGCACCGCTAAACTGGCACCGGTTGATGATATGCTGATTTCGGTAGAAAGACCGTTGGGTATTGATTCACAAGGGCAGATGGTGGCATCTATTTTGTCGAAAAAACTCGCCGCCGGTTCGACGCATTTAATTATTGATATTCCTGTGGGCCCAACGGCTAAAGTCAGACAAATGCGCCAGGCACTGGCTTTGCGTAAGCTATTCGAATTCGTTGGAGATCAGCTGAATATTCATCTGGAAGTGATGATTACCGATGGTCGTCAACCGATAGGCAAGGGTATAGGGCCAGTACTGGAAGCCAGGGATGTTATGCAGGTACTGAATAATGAGGTGGATGCGCCTGCTGATTTACGTCAGAAATCGCTCTTGCTAGCGGGACGGATTATCGAATTTGACCCCGATGTGCGTGGTGGGCAAGGTTATGCGATTGCTAGAGATATACTTGAATCAGGGCGGGCCTGTGCAAAGATGAATGATATTATTAAAGCCCAGGGTGAAAAGGAAATAGACTTACAACCCGGTAAGTTATGTTATCAGGTCGGTGCGGATCGTGATGGCGTCGTTACCCATATTGATAATTTTCAAATGGCAAAAATTGCCGGTATTGCTGGTGCGCCGATGGTTAAAAAAGCGGGGGTAGACCTGTTTAAAAAACTGGGAGATCAGGTCGTAAAAGGTGAGCCTTTGTATCAGATTCATGCTGAATTTCCAGCCGATTTTAATTTTGCAAAAAAACTGGCAGAGCAAAATAATGCCTACAGTATTGGTGAGCATGAGCAGATCTTAAAACCGTTAATTGCATTTTAGAGGTGTACTATGTTGGTACTTGGATTTCCCGAATATCTACCCCAAGCGCAACGCCTGGCTGCTGCACTGAATGTGCAATTGCAGGAGGTGTTCCTGCACCAGTTTCCCGATGGTGAAAGCCTGTTGCGCTTACCGGTTGATTTGCCAGAACATATTGTTATTTGCCGTAGCCTTAATCAACCCAACGATAAATTAATCGAACTGCTGTTGTGTGCTAAAACAGCACGTGAGCAGGGGGTTAAACGATTGACCTTAGTCGCACCGTATTTATGTTATATGCGGCAGGATATTGCGAATCAGCCTGGAGAAGCGGTGAGTCAGCGTATTATCGGGAAAATATTGGCGGATATATTTGATGATGTAATTACGGTCGATCCGCATTTACATCGTATTTCGAGATTAAATCAGGCGATTCCAATTGATAATGCGATTAGCCTGACGGCAACTGAGGAAATAGCCCGGTTTCTGCAACAGAAGTTTTCCCATGCTGTTTTACTGGGACCGGATAGTGAATCGGAACAATGGGTTGCCGCGATTGCTAAAGAAATAGGTTTTGACTATTCGGTTGCTGAAAAAATACGTCTGGGTGATACGTCTGGAGTACGGATAGTATTACTCATGCTAGCGCCAGTATTCATCTGCATACATTGTTGGCACAAGCAGTGCGGGATATTTTATAGCGCTTGCTGTTCTGGTTCTGGCAAGTCATCTCCAGAACCCAGTAATATTGCAATCCAGCGGGTATCAGGATTTTTTTCCAGAACTATCTTTGCTATCATGGTAAAAGGCACAGAGAGTAACATACCTACACTGCCAAATACCCAGCCCCAGAAGGTCAGGGACAGAAATACCACTAGAGTAGATAAGCCTAGGCCTCGCCCCATAATACGCGGCTCCCAAATATTACCCACCACCATATTGACCACAAAATAGCCTAACATCACTAATAAGGAGCTATTGACGCCCAGTTGTACCAGGCACAGTAGTACTGTCGGGACAGCTGCAATGATAGAGCCGATGGTTGGTACAAAATTCAGCATAAACGCGATCACACCCCATAGAATAGGGAAATCAACGCCCAATATTGATAGCCATAGTGTTATTATCAGGCCGGTTACTAGGCTGGTTATCGCTTTAATGGCAAGGTATTGATTGATTCTGGCGACTATTTCGTGAGAATGATAACTAAGATTAGAATCGCCAAAGGCCGCCTGAATTTTCTGCGGGAATGAGTAGCTTTCAAACAAGATAAAGATGACTGTTAACTGGATCAGGAACATATCGGCAAAAACGGCCCCTAAACTACTAATCAACCCACCTATAAATTTCATAACCTTGCCGGCATTAAATTCCTTAAATAAATCAATATTGATAGTATGTTCTATCCCCAGCTTACCTAGCCACTGAATCATAGAGCTCGTCTGCAGTTTTAGATTATTTTGATAAGTAGGTAATTGCTGAGAAAATTCATTAACGGCACTAACAATATAAACTCCCACGGTACCAATGGTTATAAATAAAGCGATTATTACCAGTAGTATAGCCGGGGTAGACGAAAGGCCTTTTTTTTCTAACCATGCCAGCGAGGGTAGGCAAATTATAGCAATAAAGATTGAGAGAAATAAGGGGTTTAAGATGGGCGCCGCCGCCTTCATGCTGGCAATAACAATACATATTGCGGCTAGGGAGATAAGGATGGAGCTTTGTTTGATAGACATATTTATATCCTTGCTCCGCTCCTTACTGTGCCGAGATGCAGTTGATTATATAAATTTAGTGAATAGGGTGCGTTTAACGCACCCTACAATATAGGTGTTATTTGAACCACGAATCATAAAAACGTGGGTTAAACATTTTCTTCACTGTATAGGCTATACGCGCCTTCTTTTCTGCAACTGTAGAACTTTCTTTGACATCACCAGAAGCAACGCCCATCCAAATGACATAACCTGTTTTTATATCCAGAGCAGCAACGATTAAAGCGGCTTTAGGAACGTTTTCTGGGATTTCAACATTTGTATCAGGGTTAGCTTGTAACTGCTGGGCTGCCATATCTACGCCAGTAAAGAAGCTCATTGCGATTTCTGCATCTTGGTCAGCTACTTCGGTAAGGCCTTTGTCGCGTAATTGGCTGTCGATCAGAAATTTAATATCGCTAGAAACATCAAATTTTGCCGGCTGCCATTTTCCTTCAGGGTCGTTTAGTATCTCTGCAGATCCTAACCAGGCATAAGTCTTATAAGCTTGTAGATTAACCTTAGGGTCAGATGCTGTTTCAACTTCTATATCTTTCGTTGTAGATGCACAAGCCGATAGAAAAATGGCTAGAATAAATAATGTGACAGGGTAAAGTGTTTTTTTCATAAGATTCATTATTTGTTTGCTTAAAAATGGTACTTTAACTCAAATGGATTAGTGAATCCATAGGAATGTTGGCTACAATATATTTGCACTACACCGTGTTTTATATCTAGCGTAAAAACTATAGGGCTTCGTCAGGTCCAGGAGCAAGTTTTTACTGAGCAATAAAGGAATGAGCTGTTGATTTGAAAACATACTTATTTTTAAAGTAAATTGACTATAGTGGTTACTATTTGCTAATCAGTCATTGGCAAAATGGAGCTCATCTCAAAGGGAAATGGAATGTATAGACTATCTGCTTTAATTTTTCGTATTATATCAACGGCTTGTCCGGGCTGGACTTTGCAGTGGTATTAAGACAGAGTTTTGTGCCGGTATTGAGTTCTATATTGTTTAGCATTCCTTATACAAAGAATGCCTAGTCCCAGTGTCACCCGCATAAAGTTGAGGCAATGCAGAAAACATTCGACATCCTCACATATCACAGGCCAATTAGTCGTTTATTTGCATTCGCTAATTAAAAATTCTACTTGTTATAGGCTTATGCTTTAATAAGTCTATCCTGTCTATTATTGCCCTTATTTGAGATTTATTTATGAGCCTTTCTCAGCATCGTTGGTTTTGCCAATATCTAATCGGGCTGCTAGCGCTATTGCTTGCCGCCTGTGAGTCAAAAAATGAATATATTGCTCCACCAGCCCCGGACGTGACTGTTAGCAAGCCTATTCAAAAAAATGTCACAGAATATCTGGAATTTACCGGCACAACACGATCCGTAGGCTTTGCTGAAGTAAAGGCACGAGTATCTGGTATTTTACAAAGCATGCACTTTGCTCCGGGGGTTAAGGTTAAGCAAGGAGATTTATTATTCATTATTGACCCGGAACCCTATCAGGCAGAACTAGAAGCAGCTCAGGCAGAATTAGTCAGTGCTAAAGCCGAGTTAAATCGGGCTCAGGTTGAGTTAAACCGCGCCGAGCAACTAATCAAGAAAAATTATATTTCCAAAACCGATTATTTACGCCGCAAAACTGAGCGTGATGTGGCTCAGGCATCCATAGGTTTAAAGGCTGCGTGGGTGCATAGTGCAGAAATTCAACTGGCATATACACAAGTCACCGCCCCAATTGCTGGGCGAGTTGGTAGAAATATGGTCGATATAGGTAATTTAGTTGGTGAAGGTGATGCCACTTTATTAACCACTATTACTCAATATAAACCGATGTATGTTTATTTTCATTTGAATGAGCGCGATTTATTAAGCCTAATGACGTTAAGGGGAAAAGAATCTAAACAAGCAGGCCATAATTCGGATTTAATGTCGGATCAGGAATTAGATATTCCTCTTTTACTTGGCCTGGCTGATGAAGACGGCTATCCGCACGAAGGGGTTTTAGATTTTGGTGAGTCATCAATAAATACCAGTACAGGAACAATAGAACTACGCGGTGTTTTTTCTAATTCTGAAAAGCCACCTCGCTTATTGCCAGGATTATTTACTCGTTTACGTTTGCCGATAGGAACAACACCAGATGCTTTATTAGTAAACGAGCGAGCTATCGCTGCAGACCAAAGCGGGCGCTATGTATTAGTGGTAAATAATGAAAACAAAGTAGAGAAGCGACCTGTCACTTTGGGACAACATCTGAATGGCATGGTTGTTATTGAGAAAGGCGTTAAAGTAGATGATAAGGTTATTATTAAAGGTTTGCAAAAAGCCAGGCCTGGTAGCGTAGTTAGCCCTCAAACAGATTCAAAAGCAGGATAAGACTATGTTCTCTCGATTTTTTATCGAACGCCCGATTTTTGCCAGCGTTATTTCCATTGTTTTGCTGATCGCAGGGATTGTATCGGTACTTAGCTTGCCCAGTGCGCAGTATCCTGAAATTACTCCACCAACTGTTGAAGTGAAAGCCTCTTACCCCGGTGCTAATGCTCAGGTTGTTGCTGAGACGGTTGCTGCACCGATAGAACAGCAGGTGAATGGCGTGGAAAATTCTCTGTATATGTCTTCCACTAGCGCGGGGGATGGTTCTTATACTTTGACGGTTACCTTTGAAGTGGGTACCGATCTGGATATGGCGCAAGTCATGGTGCAAAACCGGGTGGCTCTGGCGACGCCGAATCTACCTGAGGAGGTTAACCGACAAGGGGTTAATACCAAAAAGAAATCAGCCAATATTATTTTATTTGTGTCACTGATTTCACCCGATGAAACTTTTGATGAACTGTATTTAAGCAATTATGCCACTCTGAATATTCGTGATCAAATCAGCCGAATCAAAGGGGTGGGTGATGTGTTGATTTTTCCTCCCAGTGATTACAGCATGCGCATATGGTTAAATCCTGAGCAATTAAAATCTCGTGGGATTACCACTCAGGACGTCTTGAATGAGATGCGCGAGCAAAATGTTCAGGTTGCTGCCGGACAAATTGGCCAGCCTCCGGTTCCAGAGGGAATTAATTTTCAATATACGATTAATGTTCTGGGTCGATTAACGGATATAGCCCAGTTTGAAGAGATGATTATCAAAACCGGAGAGACTGGCAATATTACCCGTTTAAAAGATGTCGCACGCGTAGAGTTAGGCGGTAAAACTTACGATATCAGTTCCAGTATGACCGGCTCGCCTTCAGCCAGTATCAGCATATATCAATTACCTGGGGCGAATGCGCTGGATGTTGCTAATCAGGTTCGCGCAAAAATGCAAGAGCTTGCGGCTAATTTTCCGCAGGGCCTAGAGTATAAAATTCCGTACGATACCACGCTTTTTGTCAGTGCCTCAATCGATGAAGTTTTTGTTACCCTCTATCAGGCGGGGGCATTGGTGTTTATCGTGTTATTTATTTTCCTGCAAGACTGGCGTGCAACACTGATTCCGGCGGTTACTATTCCTGTTTCTCTGATTGCGACTTTTATCGTGATGGCGATGATGGGCTTTTCTTTAAATATGCTGACTCTGTTTGGTCTGGTATTAGCCATAGGGATTGTCGTCGATGATTCGATCGTGGTGGTAGAAGCGACCGCCGCTTATATCGACCAAGGCATGAGTTCAAGAGCGGCAGTAATTCAGGCAATGCAAGATGTATCGGGGCCTGTGGTGGCAACCACGTTGGTGTTATTGGCGGTGTTCGTGCCGACCGCTTTTTTACCCGGCATTACCGGCGAAATGTATCGACAGTTCTCCTTGACCATTGCGGTTTCGACCGTGTTTAGTTCATTAAATGCCTTAACTTTAAGCCCTGCATTGGCAGGCTTATTGTTACGTCCTACTAAAAAGGATAAGAATGCTTTTTTTCGAGGGTTTGACCGGTTTTTTGAAAAAGCATCCAATGGCTATGCCAACTTTTTAAAACGGGTAGTTCGGCGTGGCTTTCTAATGATGCTAATTGCCTTAGCTATTGCCGTCGTTAGTGGTTGGCAATTTGGCAAAATCCCTTCCTCTTTCTTGCCAGTGGAAGATCAGGGTTATGTAATTACCAGTGTGCAATTACCCGATGCGGCATCCAAGCAACGCACTGATGAAGTGTTGCAGCAGATTAATGCAATTTTAGAAGCAACGCCGGGACTTCAAGACTGGGTGTCACTCGGTGGTTTTTCGATGATAGATGGTACTAATGCATCGAATGCTGCGACAATTTTTGTGGTGATGAAACCCTGGGATGAACGCACGGCTGAGAATGAAACTCAGGAAGCAATATTAAAACATCTGAATCAGAAATTTAGAGCCATACAGGAAGCGATTGTATTTACATTCGTGCCACCAGCTATCCCAGGCTTAGGTGTTTCTGGAGGATTTCAAATGCAGATCCAGGATAAAGGTAACGTGGGTCTAGATGAATTACAACGTATGGCCAATGAAATGATTGCAGATAGCCATAGTCAATCGGGTCTGGCAGGTTTAAATTCAACCTTTAGAGCCGGTGTGCCGCAATTATTTGCCGAGGTGGATCGAACCAAGGCCAAGACTTTAGATATTCCGCTAAACGATGTATTCAGTACTTTACAGGCTTATTTAGGTTCCGCCTATGTCAATGACTTTAATAAGTTTGGCCGCACCTGGCAGGTGAAAGTGCAAGCTGATTCCGAGTTTCGCTCAAAACCGGAAGATATACGCCAGTTAGAGGTGCGCAATCGAAAAGGTGAGATGATACCTTTAGGGACTTTAATTCGAGTAGATGAGACCTTAGGTCCGCAAACTATTTTACGTTATAATCTGTATCCAGCCGCGTCTATTACAGGGAGTGCTGCAGAGGGATTTAGTTCAGGCGAAGCCTTGAATTTAATGGAGCAAATGGCAAAGAGTAAGTTTCCTGCTGCTATGGGATTCGAGTGGACGGGGATGTCCTATCAAGAGAAAAAAGTGGGTAATGAGGCATTTGTTATTTTTGCTCTGGCGATTGTTCTAGTGTTCCTGGTATTAGCCGCACAATACGAAAGCTGGTCTTTACCTCTGGCGGTATTGCTCGTGGTTCCCTTGGCCTTATTAGGCACAGTCGCGGCATTAATGATGCGGGAGTTTGATAATAATATCTATACTCAGATTGGTATCGTACTGATTATTGGCCTGGCGAGTAAAAATGCGATTTTGATTGTTGAATTGGCTTCTGAACAACGAGCCAAAGGCGTGGCTATCTTTGACTCAGCAGTTGAAGCGTCAAGACTCCGCTTTAGGGCAATTTTAATGACCGCCTTTTCCTCCGTTTTAGGTTTTTTACCATTGGTGGTTGCCAGTGGTGCTGGTGCAGCAAGCCGGCAAGCCATTGGTACGGCAGTAGTTGGCGGAATGATCGCCGCCGTCTGTATGTCTTTAATTTTTACGCCGGTTTTTTATGCTGTTATGCAAAGCCTTTCTGAACGCTTTAGTAAAGCAGAGGCAGGTTAGGGCGGGTTTGATTATTTTCTTGGCGGGTAGGGTGTGGCTTTAGTCCGCCTTGTTATTGTTCTACTATCGCTTAATGAGCGGGCTAAAGCCACGCTCTATATTATTTACAGTTTGCAAAATAATTTTAGGCTACAAAGATAAACTAATTGCCATGCTTAAATTTATGTCCAATATGTTTCTCAATCTCATTCTGTTTGTTTTCTGGCTTTGGTGTTCGGTTGCCATTTATTTTATTATCCTGCCTGATAAGCTATTAGCTAGTATGGTTGCCGGGTTATTTGCTCTGGTTATTCCACTGGTTTTCTTTCTTGTTGCCAAGCGAAACCTGGCGCTAGTGCTGATTATTCTGGCATATATTGTAGTCACAATTGCCTGGATGAATATGCCAGCTTCAAATAATCGTGACTGGATGCCTAGTGTCGCTAAATCTCCTTATGTGATCACTCAAGGAAACCAAGTCACTGTGCATGATATACGCAATTTTGACTATCGAACTGAGACGAATTTTACTGAAAATTATTATACTAAAACCTATGATCTGGACGATTTGGAAAGCCTGGGTTTTCTGCTGTCCTATTGGGGTGGTGGCACTACTTTTGCACATACGATATTGAGTTTTGGGTTTAGTAATGGCGATTATCTGGCTGTTTCAGCTGAAACACGTTTGGAAAAAGGAGAGCGACAGAACCTTATATCGGGTTTTTTCAACCAGTATGAGATGATTTATATTCTGGCAGATGAGCGCGATGTTATTCGCTTAAGAACCAACTTCCGTAAATTAGATCCAGAAGATGTGTACTTTTATCCAACCATGCTGAGCAAGCAAAAAATTCGCCAGGTTTTTGAAGTGATTATGGCTAGAGTTAATAAGCTTTATCAGGAGCCCGAATTTTATAATACTATCACCCATAATTGTTTCACTACTCTACGTGCTGATTTTAATGCCATCGCGTCGCCAAAAAACCGGTTTGACTGGCGGATAATTGCGAATGGATATTCGGATCAGATGCTTTATGAAAATGGAGTTATTGACACTGAGCTAAGTTTTCCCGAGGCGAGGGAGTATTTTCATATTAATCAGTATGTATCTGATGATAATAGCTCTGAAGATTTTTCCTTAAAAATAAGGCACTAATTTGTGCCAACTTGACTCGTGATATTTTATTTTTATGCACACAAATAACTCTCCCGTACCTGAGCAGTCGTTACAGAATCGTCGTAAACAAAAATGGTGGCAACTGGGCCGTCTGTTTCAGTTAGGCTCTATTTTTCAATGGACAATCATTATCTTTTTTGCGGTAACATTGCCATTGATTCTAACGCTAGTTTACAGTGTCAACAATATTCAGAATTATACTGAGCAAAGTCATACTAAATTGTTTCAGACTGTGCGTGTCTCTGAGAGTAGTGAGGCACTGCTCAAATATTTATTAGATATGGATCGTAGTATCCGTCAATATAAAATACTTGAAGATGCAGAAATATTCACTATCTTTCAAAATAGTCATCAGAAATTTGTTGATATTGCGGCGCGTATAAGTCAGCTCCGGCTCCCGCCAGAGATAAAGACCTTATTAAGTAGGCTTACTCAGGATGAGCTTAAATTATATGATCAAATATTACTTATAAAAGGTACCGGTACGTTGTCGACAGAAGATATTAAAGAATATGTCCGATTGCGTGAAGATGGACGTCAATTGATAACCCAAGTAAATGAGCAAATTTATATAGTTTCCGAGTCATTATCAGCTTTAGCAATATTAGTCAGAAATCAAGTAACCTATTCGGCATTGATTTCTATCATACTAGCTTTTTTGCTGGGTTTGTTATTATCGTATCTAATTAATAAACCCATTAAGAATATTACGCAGACAATACATAAGCTGGGATATACGCAATTTAATCAGCGTATTCGTATAGAAGGGCCAAGTGACTTGCGTGAACTAGGGCGTCATCTAGAGTGGCTTAGACTAAGGCTCAATCAACTTGAGAGTAGCAAGCAGTTCTTTATTAAAAACATCTCCCATGAACTAAAAACACCATTGGCAATATTTATCGAAGGTGCAGATCTGCTTCAAGATGAAGTTGTTGGCGAATTAAATGCAGAGCAGCATAAGATTATCAAGTTGTTAAAAATAGCCAATATTAGATTACGCAGTTTGATTGAAAATTTGATTGAATATCAACAAATGACGTCTACATTGGCTGCAATGAATTATTCCCAATTCAATCTTAACCAGTTAATAAAGTCCGTTTGTGTAGAGTATCAGTTACTACTTGATAGTAAAAATGTTAGTATTGAGTTTGAAAAAAAATCGGTTGATTTAGTGGCTGATCGCGATAAAATTAGAATAGTGATGAGTAACCTGCTATCTAATGCACTTAGGTTTTCACCTCAAGCGGGTCGAATTCTGATTAAACTGAGTGTTATAAATAATAGTTTACAACTATTAATTGCTGATCAGGGACCTGGTATTTCAAAAAGTCACCAAGTGGATATTTTTAATGAATTTTATAAACAACCTGTACCGGAAAACTGGAAAATAAAAGGCTCCGGACTAGGACTTAGTCTTGTTAGAACTTATGTCGAGGCTCATAAAGGTCGGGTCAGTTTAATGGAATCAGATGAAAAATATTGTGGTGCTCACTTTTTAGTTACATTACCTTTAGAGCCCAAAGAGTTTATGCAAAATAATATATCAATATGAAGTACTCGGTCCCTATTTTTTCTACTTTGCTTGTCAGCTTGACTGCTTGTCAGTACGTTCCATATATCCATTCGACTGAGAAAGGTCAGGAAATACCTCAAAACCTTGAACAGCTTTTTGAATATGGCGCAAATTTCGCCTCTGAATATAAGAATGCAGCAACAGAAACCTGTGCAAGCTATGCAAAGTTATATCAAGAGGGTGACTGGCATTCAGGTTGGATTTTAGCATTACAGGTTACTGAGCCCAATAATAGTTGTGTGAATAGTGAACAAGCAATACAAATTTTAACAACACTAGAAAAGCAAAAAAAAATTTATCCTGAATTATTATGGTTGACACATGTGCATTTGAGCTGGCTCAAAGGATTGGAGAAAGTCAATCAGTTAAAGCAAGAAAGACAAGATCTAGTGGGAAAAATTGACGCGCTGAAAGCTATTGAAACCAGTATAGATGAATGATTAAACAATGAGTAACAGTTTTCCTAATCAATTTAATAAACAAAGCATCCTGTTAGTAGATGATGATCCCAGTTTACTGGAACTACTCTCTTTACGATTCACAGCTGTGGGATTGACAGTTATAACAGCGGGGAGTGGTATTGAAGCCTTAAGTCTTATTCCGCAGTGTTATCCTGATCTTATTATTACTGATTTACGTATGGATGAAATGGATGGGGTGCAACTTAGTAGGCTAATTCAACAAAACTACCCTACCTTACCCATTATTATTATTAGTGCGCATGGCACCATTAAAGAGGCGGTTGACGCTACTTGTGAGGGGGTGTTTGGCTTTATTACCAAACCGATAGATCATGGAGAACTTCTGGATAAAATTGCTAAAGCTTTAACGCTTAGTTCTGGTAACTCACACGGCAAGGAAGTGGAGGACTGGCGAGCTAAAATATTGACGCGCAGTCAATTAATGGAGAATCTATTAAATGAAGTTAAACGCCTTGCTCAAGGTGATGCCAGTTTGTTTATTCACGGTGAAAGTGGAACCGGTAAAGAATTAATTGCCCAGGCTATTCATAAAGCAAGCCCACGTCATGAAGCTCCCTTTATTGCCGTCAATTGTAGTGCTATACCGGAAGACCTGCTTGAATCTGAATTATTTGGTCATCGTAAAGGTGCATTTTCAGGGGCTTTTGAACATCGACAAGGTTTATTTCAGGCGGCAGATACGGGAACCTTATTTCTGGATGAAATAGGGGATATGTCTGCGGCTTTTCAAGTCAAACTATTGCGGGCTTTGCAAGAGCGTCAAATTAGGCCTGTTGGTGCTAATAGTAGCATAGCTGTTGATGTGCGCATTGTTTCAGCGAGCCATCATGATCTGGAACAAAAGTCACATGACGGTGAATTTAGAATGGATTTGTATTATCGTTTGAACGTAGCGACACTGACATTACCTAAGTTATCTGAACGCCGCGAAGATATTTCTCTGTTAGCTAATTATTTTATTACTCACCCTGAGAGCACTTATGGTTATGTTGCTAAAGGTTTTTCGAACCAGGCAATGGAGCTGTTACTGAGCTATGATTGGCCAGGTAATATCCGGCAGTTACAAAATGTAGTCGAGCATGTATCGGCGCTGGCGACAACCCCTATAGTCCCGGTAAATCTGGTGGAAAGAGTCTTGCAGGAGAAAAGTAACACCTTGCAGGGTTTAAAAGAAGCAAAATGCCAATTTGAAAAAGAGTACCTTATTAAATTGTTGAAATCTGTTGATGGCAATGTTACCCAGGCAGCGCGCTTAGCGAAGCGTAACCGTACCGAGTTTTATAAACTACTGGAGCGGCATCAATTGAAACCGACTAGATTTAAGTAAATGCGTGTTGAGTGAGCTCCTTGATGGGCAAGTTTTTGCGCGAAAGTATAGTCTAGCCCGTGTCATACAGGGAGGGGTAGATGGTGTTATTTAGGTAGGCAATAAAAAGCCTGACCTCCTAGCGGAGGTCAGGCTTTTTGCTTTAATCTATAAATAGAGAGAATTATGATTTATTCAATCCAGATTTAGCGCTTAGTGCTGCCTTTAACTATAGAGCTAGTTGCTGCTGCGCCGCTAACTGCACCATTAACGCCACCAGAAGCACTTTCTTTGGCGACATCTTTAGCTATATTGGGTACTGATTTTTCTTGTACTTTATCGGATGCGTTTTGTGCAGAATCAGCTGTAGCACTAGCTGAGTTTGCAGCGTTATTTACGTCCTCTAGACCAAATGCCATTGCATTTTGAGCACTAAATATGAATAAACTTACGAAGATGATTTTATTTAATATTTTTATTCCTTAAATAATTAATAGTAATATCTGACAGAGATCTGATAAGCATGTAAAAAAAATAATATAAGATGTGGAGAAAATAACAATTCCTGGTTTTGGCTAGACTAGGAATCCACAGGTTGTATTAATTTAATATTATTAAAGCAGTTTTAATGCCAAGTTTGATTTGTTACTGAAAAATAAGTAGATATTAACTGTTAAATCAATCGCTTATATCCTTTGCAAAGTAAGTAGCTTGATTATTGTAATACCTTTTTGTGAAAGTGTGATTTTTATGTAACTTATAGCGTCGTGTTATAGCGACGACGGGCACTATTGTTATAAATAATTGTGAATATAAACGTTTCTGAAACAGGTGTTTATTGCCGAAATCCCTTAATTGGCAAGTGCATGATAATAAGGGTCGCATTTGGGAGACATTAGTTCATCCTTTGGTATGCGTTGCAAAAGTAGTTTTAAGTCTGGCTTGTCATTTTTATGTAACATTAGCAAAGCATAATAAATTTTTTTATAAAATTGAGAAGGTAAATGCAAACAACCTATTTTTTACAAAAAAAGATTGTGAATAGAGTCTCAAATGACGATGAATATCTTGGTGTGGATGCTATGATAAGCCCCCAAATTATTGATTTAATGGGCTTGCAACAAAAAACAATAGCGAGTCAAAATCCGGCTCGTTCAGCAGTTTATAGAATAAAGCTAGATGAGTATGAATTTGCTATGGCAAGTTGAAGAGATATTAAAGTGGGGAGGGTATTGGAAAGTAGGGTAGGTTTGATACTTAAGAATCACTCTGTATTCTGGGCTTATTTAGTATTAATAAACTCAGAATACAGTGCAGACAATTTAATCTCTAGCGTTTTAATCAGTAGTACAGATATTTACAATGCAGGATCATATCATTACCTTACAGTTCTCTGTTTTTGACCTTCCTGGCTGGAGTTGTTTTACGATCACTCCACCCTCAACTGAGTATTTAACATCTATCGTTTGTATGCCATCCATTCTTGGATCATATGCAGTAGACGTCAAGGTGTCATTTTTGCGAAAGTTCCACTTATTTTGCACCATTTTCTTTTCCTTGTGCAAGGCGGGTGTTTCAGCATAAAGTTTCCATTCACCGAGTATTAGCGAATTATCTTCCAGTGGAATTGTTTTTTCTGCATACGCTAAGGGTGCAAAAAACAAGCTAGCTAGGGTTAATAGTTTTAAAGTTTTTTCAACGGTAGTCTCTCGTCTGTTTGCAATATAAGCAATATTAAATATAGCATGATAGAAATATTAGCCGTCCGGTATATTTCATTTTGATTGCGACAGTGATAAAATAATAAACTTAAAAATAATAATGAAAAAGGTGGGAACTATGAAATTTAATGTATTTATTTGCTTTGCTTTGCTATTCGTTTTTTCTAATCAATCATTTGCTGCAAGTGAGGGTCGTGAAGGTGACTGGGAGAAGAGAATTGTTACTGGAGACTTGAAGGCAACGGCAGGTTGTAAGGATAAAGCTAAAGCTGAGAAACAAACGATTCCTGGTAGTTATCGCTTTGAAAAATATACTAAAATAATGTGCCAGCATATTGCTTATGGCTGGGGTAGGGATAAGGTTTTGGACAATGGAAAATTAGTTTGCGAAGCTTGTGACGGCGATTATGAAGGTAAGGAAAAATTCCGTTGCTATATGCATGATGTAGAAGTTCAATGCAAGATAGTTAAGCGCGGCTTCTAAACCAAGTATTGCCGTTTATACTTCGCACGGTTACGGATTCCTTTCAACTGACCTTTTGCGGATAGCTGCGTTGCTAAAGTAGTTGCGCAGCCTGCTATGCGCCTGCTTTAGCGCCTTAACCGCAACAAAAATCAGCGCAATAAGCAACTGCATCCGTGACTGCCAGAAGTATAGTTATTTACTGCCAGTTTTAAAACAGCTGGTAGTTATATTTTCTCCGGAATCGCTAGAGGAAACAGCCCTCCGAATATCCCGTCCCACATAGAGGTTCTTTACCCGCTTGCTTCTGTCCGAGGCTTTAGCATGGATGTACGCCCCACCATAATATCAACAGCTTTCATTAATCTTTTAAATACGGAGTCCTGTCGATAGGGTATACCATGTTTCTTGCACACTTCGACAACTTTGGGCTGAACATGTTGATATTGACTTAATGGAATATCGGGCCATAAGTGATGCTCTATCTGATAATTTAACCAGCCATAAAAAAAGTCATTCAAGTCTGATCCGGTAGGATAATTGACGGACCCGAGAATCTGACGCAGAAAAAACTCTCCTCGACCTTTGCCTTTGCCTTTGTTTTCAAACATCATGACATCATCACCTGCATGATTAGGTACGATAACCAGAAATGAATGCATATTGGTAAAGACTTCAGCCAGAATCGAGGTCAGTAAGACACTGATTGCGGCAAAGTTGCCTAGTGGTAGAAATAACAAGGGTAATAAGATAAAGCGAAATCCGATATAAGGCAAAATACTTTCCAGCCACAATGCTCGGCCCTGTTTAGTATAAAAACTCCAGGCGCCCTTACGCGTTAGTTCCGGGGGAGTTTCGCCATTTTGACGTGCCTGGCTTATACGTAACTCTTTATGTGCTCTAGGCGTGTAATATAAAATTTTCCAGCTAGCAGTAAAAATACCAACGATACCAAAACGCAACCACATAGGGATTTGTGACTGTCTTAACCATTCCATATTATTTTGTAAATGGTCAGGATCTAGTTTTTCCCCTAGATTGTAGTGGTGTAATATATCGTGTTCCTGATGCCAGCCTGCTGGAGTAATCCAGTCGGGCCAATCTAAGAATCGTCGCCAGCCTTGGGCAAATTTTTTACTAGTATATTTCTCAGGAATATTTGTAATCTTGTCATAGCCCTTATGCACTATGGGATGTGTCATTTGTGTCCAGCGTGTAAAGCTGCCCTGGCTAATTAGCAATGCAGAAACCGGATTAGGGAAAATCCATGCAGTACCATAGCCCAGTAATGAGCATAGCTGACCCCAGCGCTCCATCTTTTTTAAGTGTTTGAAGTCCTGATCGCCAATACGTGACAAAGTTTCTTTATGGATAGCATCAAGGTCCTTGGCTAGTGCTATTCTATCGACATTTTGATAGCTGTTTAAACTCATTTTAATTCCTATAAATCAACCGCTTATGAAAGGCGTAGGGGCTGTAAAAGACCCGGTGGCTATATATTGCGTAAAAAAGGCACCACTGTTTATCGCAGTGATGCCTTAAAAACTTATAAATAGTACTTATGCGGCAGTTGAACGATAGTACTCGATAGCTGCAGCAACACCACTTCCTGGTGTAATATCAAAGTCATTATCCAGCAATGCCATCTCTACACCGGCAATCGCACCAAGCATAGAAACATCATTCATATCGCCAATATGGCCAATACGGAATACTTTGCCCATCACTTCTGTTAAGCCGGCACCTAAAGAAATATCGTACTTATTGAATGCTGTTGCAATCACATCGCGTGCATCTTTATTTTCTGGTACGACTATGGCAGAAACAGTATCTGATTCAAATCCTGGCTGGGCACAAAGCTTTAATCCCCAGGCAGCAATAGCTTTACGCGTCCCTTCGGCTAAGCGGTGATGACGGGCATAAACATTTTCCATACCTTCTTCTAATAAAATATCCAGTGCTGCGCGTAGGCCGTGTATCATTGGTGTCGAAGGCGTGTAAGGAGTGTAACCCAAGGCATTCTGCGCCATTTGGTCTTTTAGATCTAGAAAGCAGCGTGGGAAAGTTGCCGTTTCTGTTAAGGCAAGTGCTTTCTGACTGAAAGCTAGGATAGCAAGGCCGGCAGGTAACATAAAACCTTTTTGCGAGCCACTGATTGCACCATCAACACCCCATTCATCCATTCGGAAATCAAGACTTGCGATAGAGCTGACACCATCGACAAATAAGAGAGCAGGGTGACTGGATGCGTCCATTGCTTTACGCACACCAGCCATATCACTGGTTACACCCGTCGCTGTTTCATTATGCGTCGCTAGTACAGCCTTGATTTCATGTGTGCTGTCTGCTTTTAAGCGCGCTTCCAGGTCATTTAATGGGATGCCTTTACCCCATTCAACTTCATGCATTTCTACATCCAGGCCTAGGCGCTGAGCCATGCTCATCCACAAATGACTAAATTGACCAAAGCGATAGATCAGTACTTTATCACCTGGGTTTAGAGTGTTAGTTAAAGCAATTTCCCAGCCCGCTGTTCCCGTTGCAGGAAAAATAAAGGCTTGTCCTGTTTCTGTTCTGAATACTTTTTTTAAGTCTTCTAAAACCGGCTTGAGCAACAGTGGGAATGTAGGCGCGCGGTGATCTTCCATTGGAAGGTGCATGGCACTTAATACTTCATGCGGAGAATTAGTGGGACCAGGGATATACAGGTGGTTACGACCAGCCATTGAAACGCCTCTTAAAAGGTTAAAATTATCGGAAAAATTTGTCAATCATGACATAGATAATGATACACTTCAAGTCGTGAAAAAATCAGTATCGATTCAGAGTATCTCGGGTAGCTGGACTTGTTAATGCCCATCATTTCCACAAGGCACACTTTTCCGTCTCCTTGAATCAGTAAGGCTGGAGTAGCGGCACTAAACATAAATTAGTTTTCTTTTTATCACCTCATGATATTCGTGTGTCTGGTCAAGCTCTTTTAATCTCTGCTCTTTACTATTTTCTATCCTATTGATTTACTTGTGCTGCATTAAATACTTTGAATCGCTGAAAATCAGTTTGCCAGGGAGCTAAAACAAATCAGGCAAGCTTTGCAGTACGGCTTTCAGAACTTGGTAGATGAGTCTTTTAATATGCAGTACACTTCAAGTCTTAATAAAATAGGCATATAAATAGTTAAGTGACTGTTCTTTTTTGAGCTTTATATTTGCATGCTTTCGTCTGATAAGTTCCCGTGTTATTATTAGTTTTCATAAGAAATTAATCGGATAGCGTAATGAAAAAAATAATAATGGGTCTACTACCTGCTGTGTTAGCTTTAACTGTATTCGATGCGAACGCAGGCTACTCAGGGTATATTCCTTATACTGGTACGACGAAAGCAAGTGCAGTTGCTGAGTATGATCAGAATAAGGATGGATATATTACTTCTGATGAAGTTGAAGTAGAGCTAAGAGAAGATGCGATCGCAAAAGCAATTAAAATGCAGAGGCAAGGAAAGTCTCAAAAAGCCATTGATCAAGTGATTATGAACATGGAAGATAGTGTTGAACAAGATGCTGAAAAAATCATTGATAAACTGGACACAGATGGTGATGAGCTAGTTGAGCCTGAAGAGCAAAAATAATATTTGCATCTAGCAAAGTTACATTAAGACACATTTTAGGATTAACTTTTTAAATCTCCGCTTCACTCAAATAACAGCCTGGACCTTCAGTCCAGGCATCGGCATATACCTGCTGTGCTCTAACCCGGGTATTACCATTCATTACCAACTTCTGATGCGGATAAGGAGCACAGCTCCCTTTTAGATGGCGTGGCGACTGTTTTAATCAATCTATCAGCGGGTCTGAAACATCCTGTTAGATTTCAGAAAAAGGTCGTTGCAGGACATTGCCTAGATCATAATGCCACCAAGCAGTATGCATTAGCTAATGAAAATGTAGAAATCGAATTAATGGGTTATCAAATGCAATCCTGAAGTAATGCGGGAGGCGCTAGTTGCGGCGAAGTCTGTGACTTTCTGCTATTTGTGCTAGCGACTGATTTACAAGATGGCTTCGCAGATAAAGATGCTAGCCTAGCTATTTTTCGTGCGCTTGTTAAACAAGGGAAGTCATTAAGTTTTATTGCCAAGCAAATGAATGATTATTTTCTGGAGGATACCCTTAAATGGACCTGTGCAGCTAGGTCTAGCTATTCTAGAGTGTTCTAACAACACCTTTTAATTGCCTGAATCTTGGGCAAAATAATGTGTTTCATTATTCGGCAGATAAACTAACTCAGTACTCTGGATATCAACAGGCTCTGGCAGTATAAAAGAACTTCACGGGTATTCATGTCTGCAGCATTGTTCTAGCACACGGTGCTATTATTGTGCTCTGCTCTGATGGTGTCACAGGTGCTCAGAATGAGCAGCGTAAGCAGTTTGGCAAACAAACAATTGAGCGTATTATTAAACAATGTTCGCAACAGTCCGCAGGGCAGATAATACAAATTTTACAATCAGAATTACACATATTTACGGCTCAGGAGTATATGTAAGCTGAGCGGAGCATTATTGTGATTAAGCGGGAATGATTGTAGCCTGAGGTTGAGGTACGAAGCCCAGTAAAGGAATATAAAAGCCTTATCTATTAATAAGGGCAGTGTTGGGCTGCAGATAAGATAAAATTATTGCTTGAGACTTGAGAGAAATTGCTGGGGTTACGTAAACTCCATCCTAGCCGACAAAGTCTTCTATTCGGATAAAGGAAAGGGGTGACGGCCAGTCTATTAATAACTGGCCGTCACCTCTTTCCAGGATAAGTCTAATTAAACGTTGTTCCTGGTGTGCCTGGTAAAACTGGCATTTCTTGTTTAGGAAATTGGCCTGTTAAAGCGTTTAAGAAAGCAACAATATCATTGACTTCAGCATCAGTTAGTTTTTGTCCTAACTGAACATTCGCCATGATTTTAACGGCCTTATCCAGTGTTTTAACCGAACCATTATGGAAATAAGGCGCTGTTAAAGCAATATTACGTAGTGTGGGAACTTTAAACATGTTCTCATCGCCGCTTTTGCCAGTGACTTCATAAAGACCTTTGTCAGCACTGAGTTTGTATTGTTTTTCCAGATAAGCGTTATCAATTAACGGGAATTTCTGGAACGTGCCTGGGCCGTTAAACGCAGGACCACTATGACAGCCTACGCAACCCAGTTCAACAGCTTTATTAAGTCCACGTACTTGTTGCGCTGTTAAGGCTTTTTTATCACCTTTGGCAAACTTGTCATATGGGCTGTTTGGGGTAATTAACGTTCTTTCGTAAGCAGCGATTGCTTTAGTGGCATTATCTTTAGAAATTGAGTTAGCGCCGAAGGCCTTAACAAAATATGCATCATAGCCATCTATGGATTGTAAACGTGCAACCACATCATCCCAGCTCTTCATGCCCATTTCTATCGGGTTAGTCACTGGGCCAGCAGCTTGATCTTCAAGACTGGCAGCGCGGCCATCCCAAAATTGTACTTCATTAAATGCTGAGTTCCATACTGTCGGAGCACTACGTCCACCAGTCTGTCCATTAACACCCATAGAGTTAGGACGATTATCTTCACCACCTAACATGGTGTTATGACATGATGCACATGACACAGTCCCTGTAGATGAAAGTCTAGGGTCGTGATACAAGATGCGACCTAATTCAACTTTTGCAGCAGTTGTTGGGTTATTTGCCGGTGCAGGTGCTTTTGTCGGGAGCGCATCCCAGGCAGAAGCGACTGAAACAGAACTAGCAAGCGCTATTGCAGAAACAATAGAACGAATTTTGGACATACCATCCTCCAGATTTTTATTTTTTTAAGAACGCAAATATTACCACAGTTGTAATCTGTTGACCTCAACAGAAACAGAGAAAATACAAAGATAGAATACTTATCTTCTCCAGATAAGCAGTATAAATTAAAGAAATAGTCCTTTTTATTTCATGTGAATTATGTAATGATTGGTCTATTGTTTTGTTTTTTATAGATATTAGGTGTTCTGTTATGGCGGCAGTAATGGAAGAAAGATCGGTTAGGGGTTTACGTGAAACTGCTCTGCTGGGTTTTATCGTCGTCGCTCTTTTTTATTTAATATCACTTATATCCTTTAGTCATGAGGATGCAGGCTGGTCACATAGCGGCACAGGTATGGCTATCAGTAATGCAGGTGGTATGGTAGGCGCATGGTTAGCTGATTTTTCATTTAGTTTCTTTGGCGTGGTTGCCTTTAGCTTTCCGGTGATAATTTTTTGGCAGGGATATTTGTTTTTTACCCACAAAATAGCGGATGTAGCTGGCTTTTTCAAATATATGCGCTGGTTGGGGCTAGTGGCAATGATTATGTCTGCGAGCACCTTCTGTTTTTTACATATATTACGCTGTCAGATTGAATTACCTCGAAATAGTGGCGGCATTATTGGCCAGGAACTGGGTGAAGCATCGGTTATTACATTTGGTAATTCAGGTGCAACGCTGTTGCTGATCGCCGTGTTTTTCTCAGGACTAACCCTGTATACGCATATCTCCTGGGTAACAATGATGGAAATAGTGGGTAGAAATACCCTGGTTTTCAGCGCGCATTGCTATAGACAAATCGCTTTGCTTTGGGATAAGTTAACAACCAGAAAAGAAGATGCATATCATCTCGATCAAACAGAGGTAGAGCCAGAAGAAGTATCTGACGTAAAACGTTATGAAATGCCCGAGCCAGCTAAACCAAAAGTTAAGGTCAAGCAAGCGCCGGTCATGAATTTTTCTGAGTCGTCGACACCGGAAGTAATCATGCCTGAGCAACTGTTTGCACAACCCGTTGTCAGTAAAAAAGTGCAAACTGATTTATTTAAGGATGTAGAGCCCGGAGCTTTGCCGGATACTGAATTACTGGATTTACGGGTGGTTAAAGTTCGCGGTTATTCTGCTGATGAACTAGAAGATATGTCGCGCCTCGTAGAGCAATCCTTGCAGGACTTTAATGTCATTGTTGAAGTGACGGGAGTGTTACCGGGTCCCGTTATTACCCGTTTTGAAATGCAGCCTGCAGCAGGAGTCAAGGTCAGTCGGATTTCTGGTTTGGCAAAAGATCTGGCGCGTTCTTTATCAGTTACCAGTGTTAGAGTTGTTGAAGTCATAGCTGGCAAGTCGGTAATAGGGCTGGAGATTCCGAATCAGGAACGGGAAATGGTTTCTTTTAGGAAGGGTCTAGAGTCATCAGCGTTTATAAAAGCAAAATCTCCACTGAGTCTTTTTCTCGGTAAAGATATTGCGGGCGCTCCTGTTGTAGCTGATTTAGCTAAAATGCCCCACCTTTTAGTGGCAGGTACGACAGGATCAGGTAAGTCGGTGGCTATTAATACTATGATTATGAGTATGCTCTATAAGGCCACACCTGCCGAAGTCAGGATGATAATGATAGACCCGAAAATGCTGGAGCTATCCGTCTATGATGGCATTCCACATTTATTAACTCCGGTCGTCACAGATATGAAGGACGCTGCCAATGCTTTACGCTGGGCTGTCGCTGAAATGGAGCGACGTTATAAACTAATGTCTAAAGTAGGTGTCAGAAATCTGGCGGGCTTTAATAAATTAGTCAGCGATGCCGAGGAAAGAGGTGAGCCAATTCAAGATCCTATGTATAGTTATACTACTGAGCTGGCAGAGGGAGAAAGCATACCAACATTAAGTGCTTTGCCCCATATTGTTGTCGTTGTGGATGAATTAGCCGATATGATGATGATCGTTGGTAAAAAGGTAGAAGAATTAATAGCGCGCCTGGCACAAAAAGCACGTGCGGCGGGTATCCATCTGATACTGGCAACACAGCGGCCGTCTGTCGATGTGTTAACCGGTTTGATTAAGGCTAATGTCCCTTCACGATTGTCATTTCAGGTGTCTTCGCGTATCGATTCTCGGACTGTATTGGATCAGGGCGGTGCTGAATTTTTACTGGGTAACGGCGATATGCTATTTATGCCTTCGGGAATCAATATTCCCATGCGTGCGCATGGTGCTTTTGTCGATGATCACGAAGTGCATCATGTGGTAGAGTTCTTGAAAAAAACAGGCCCAACGAATTATCTGATTGAGATTATGCAGGAATATTCAGAAACCAATGAAGGACCTTTTGTTACTGGGCAGGATGCTGTTGATTCCGAAATGGACGACCTGTATGACCAGGCGGTGGCATTTGTCACTGAATCGCGTAAAGCGTCTATTTCTAGTGTACAGCGCCGCTTAAAAGTCGGCTATAACCGCGCCGCATCAATGATAGAAGCGATGGAAATGGCCGGTGTCGTTAGCCCTGCTGAAGGCAGCGGCATGCGGCAAGTCCTCGCGCCACCGCCAATGCAGGATTGAGCGTGAATTATGCATTGATAGGTGCGGTGATATTGTCAGTTGCCATTCTTGGCGGCTGGCTATTAGTCCGATTTAAAGACACAGATAAATCACGGCAGGTTAAATGGGCATTATTTGTACTCTATTTTTGGGTGCTGAACTTTATTCAGCTGATTATCCTGGCTGCTGCCCATTATTTAATGCGTTAGAGTTTTTATGCGGATTTTTACAATCTAGAACGGCTTAACCACTGCCAGAATAACGATGACGAGCAAGAATAAAACGGGTATTTCATTAAACCAGCGATAAAAAACATGACTGTGGCGGTTACGATCCAATTTAAAATCTACTAGATAGCGGTAGCAAAAATAGTGGTATACCAGCAACAGCGTCAGCAAGGTTAATTTTACATGTAGCCAGCCCATCGCTGCATACATTCCCCAGGCGTAATCTATCAGCATCCAGATACCAAACACAAAGGTGATGACCATGCCGGGTGTCATAATGCCGTAAAATAACTTTCGTTCCATTATTTTAAAACGCTCGTTACTGATTTCATCCTCACTCATTGCGTGGTAGACATAGAGCCTAGGTAAATAAAATAAGCCTGCAAACCAGGTGACCATAAATATCAGGTGAAACGCTTTTAGCCAGAGCATAGTTGGTATTTTTTATTGAGTTATTAATGATTCAATTCGAGTCTGCATGTTTGCTAAATCGAAAATGCCAGTCGTGTTGTATACAATATCCCCATTAGGGTTAATGAGTATCGTTGTCGGTATTAGACGGACATCGCCAAAAGCGACTGCTAATTTATTGGTTAAATCCAGAGCGATATCATAAGGTATCTGCATCGATTTGCTGGCAGCAACAACATGATCAGGGCGATCATATTGCATGGCAATGGCAATGATTTCCAGACCAGCTTGATGGTAATCATTATATAGGCTCTTAAAGTGCACGATTTCCTTCAGGCAGCTGCGGCAGTTACTGGCCCAGAAAGTAATTAAAACAACCCGGCCACGTAAAGCGCTTAAGTTAATCGTTTTATTAGTGATGGTTTTAATACTGACATCAGGGGGCTGCATTGTTCGCGTCAGGAAGGCAAATAAGCCTAGTGCAGCCAATAAAAAGCAATAGAACAATGCCAGACGTAAGCTATTTTTTGGTCTGTTTAGCATTATCTGGGCTAACGTTGTTATTATGTACTTGATAGGCGGTGCACAAAGCACGGTATAAGGGTTGAGGGTTAATTAACTTGGACGTTCCAGAAGCCCAAAAAGCAGCAGCCATTAAAGGGATAGAAAGGTCATGGCTATGGGTCATTTCCAGCACTACGACAAATGAGGTTAGTGGTGATTGCAGCATACCCGCGAAATAGGCGGTAACACTGAGTAAGATGATCACTGATGTCGGGGCTATCGGAAACCAGTTTGCCAGATTAGCCCCCAGGCCAGCACCGGTTGCAATGGAAGGAACAAAGATACCACTGGGGATGCCGCTAAAAAAAGTCGCGATAGTCGCTAACATTTTATAGATGGGAAAGAGTGGATCTACTGTAGCCTGTTCAAGCAAAATATTTCTGGCAAGCTGATATCCAGTACCAAAACTTTCACCCTGGGATAAATAACCGAGCAAAGCAATCACGCAGCCACAAATAAAGGCGACCCGAACAATCGGATACCCTCGTTTTTTTATATGGTTCTGACCGCTAACGATAATTTTGCTAAAAATTCCACCGAGTAGGCCACCACTGATTCCACACAGGGGAATAGCCAGCCAGCCATACCCCCAGGGTAGGCTCAATTGATTGTCAGTAAAATAAATCGTATGATTTAAAATCGAGTAGGTGGTCACACCGGAAAAAATAATTGCGGTTAACACCAGTGTGCCAATTCGTTCTTCCAGAGTACGCCCCATTTCTTCGATGGCAAACATAATGCCGCCTAGAGGGGCGCTAAACATGGCGGCAAATCCTGCGGCACTGCCAGCCAGAAGCAATCCCTTTTCCATATAATGTGCCGGGAATTTAAAAGCTCTACCGAGTGATGCCATCAGTGATGCACCAACGTGGGTAGCTGGTCCGCCAAACCCTACCGATGCACCTGATAACAAGCCCATAATGGGTAAAAAAGTTTTACCGATAGCAATGCGAAATGATACCAGTTTAGAGCGCTCTTCCATGGTATGAGAAAGCTCTAGTGCCGTTTTTACCTGGGGAATGCCACTACCTTGACTGCCCGGGAAAAAACGAAAGGTAATCCAGGCGGTTAAAGCCAGGCCAAAAGGGGCCACGACAAAATTAAACCACGGATAAGCTAAAGAAACAGTGCGATAAAATTCAGAAGCCCATTCGCTCAGCAAGGTCATGGTCGAGATTAATAAACCAATGATAACTGCCCCTAGCCAGAATACCAGGCGCTGTTTCCAGGATTGTAACGAAAAAAAGGATTTGCTGTATTCGGACATAAACAAAGAAATGGATTTATCAGTATTATGATTATAGCAAAACTGATAAGCTGTAGCGTTTATTTAGCGCATTAGCGCAGCACAAGTCACGAGACACAAGAGCATGAAAAAGATTCTTATTTCCGATAAATTAGCTGATGCAGGGGTCAACTTTTTAAATGAACAAGAAGGGATACAGGTTCATATTGATACCGGCATGAGTCCAGCGCAATTATGCGAAACGATTGCTGATTATGACGCTTTATTAATCCGTAGTGACACCAAAGTGACAGAGGAAGTGCTACGTGCGGGTAAAAACCTGAAGCTAGTAGGGCGTGCCGGTATTGGTGTGGATAATGTCGATATACCTGCCGCAACAGAGCGGGGGGTGATTGTGATGAATACCCCGGACGCGAATGCGACAACAACGGCTGAATTGGCCATCGCGCATATGTTTTCCTTAAGCCGCAATTTACCTAAAGCGGATAAATCAATACGTGAAGGCAAGTGGGAGCGTTCTACTTTGGTGGGTGCGGAAGTCTCGCATAAGACCTTGGCTATTTTAGGTTTTGGCACGATCGGACGTATTGTTGCCCGACGCGGTGCTGGTCTAGGAATGAATGTTATCGCTTATGACCCCTTTGTAGCGCCGGATATTTTCGCAGAGTGTGGTGCGCAAAGGGTAGATTTGGATGAATTAGTACAACAGGCAGATTATTTAACCTTACATTGTCCGTTACTGGAAAAGACACGCGGTGTTATTGGTCAGGAACAATTGGCCATGATGAAAAAAACAGCCATGATTATTAACTGTGCTAGAGGTGGTTTAATTGATGAAGCCGCGTTATACAATGCATTAAAAAATGGTGATATTGCAGGTGCTGCGCTGGATGTTTATGAAAATGAGCCACCGAAGGATTCACCCTTACTGGAACTGGACAATATCGTTTTTACCCCGCATTTAGGTGCTTCGACTAAAGAAGCTCAGGTGGCTGTGAGTGTTGAAATTGCACGTCAGGCAGTGACTTTTCTTAAAACTGGTGAAGCAGTTAATGCGTTAAATTTACCGCGACTTTCTGCTGATGATTTGCGAGCATCTGAACCTTATATGGAGGTAGCTACCAGTCTGGGTAAAGTGTTGGCTGGTTTGGCGACTAAACCTATTGAGCGCATTAAAGTCTCTCTATTTGGCAAAGCCACAGAAGCACAGGCACGTTCAGTGACAGTGGCCGCTTTAGTAGGCTTGCTAGAAAGTCATGTGTCTACACCTGTCAATAGTGTCAATGCTGAAAATATTGCCAAACGCCAGGGAATTAACTTAACCGAAGCAAAAACAGAAGAGATTTCTGGCTATCTGGCGTTAGTTGAAATTAAAGCCTGTTGTGGCGAAGAAGAAATTACCTTATGTGGTACTTTACTTGGCGATAAGCATCCGCGTATCGTACATATTAATGAATATGAAATTGAAGTCATACCTGAAGGCGTGTTACTGGTCACCCAACATGCAGATAAACCCGGTGTCATTGCGGCTATCAGTACCGTATTAGGCAAAGCTAACGTTAACATCTCGCGTATGCAGGTTGGTGTCGCAGAAGATGGCGAACATGCAATGGCAGTGATTAGCGTCTCTGAAAAACTAGAAGATTCCTTGTTACAGGAACTATGTGAAGTCGGAGCTGTTGAGTCAGCCATACAAATAGTAATGTAGAACGGACGTTTCCCGCAATTAAAGTTTGCCTCCCTTAGGAGCAAGGATTTAATAATTTCCAGTTTTTGACTTGTTCTTTTGCCCGTATTTGCGTTGTAACAATAGTTGCGTAGCTTGCTATGCGTCTATTGCTATGCCTTGAAAACGAACAAAAGTTCTGCGTCAAACTTACCTTTATTATTAAACCCTCAATCCTTAGCGGACTCAAGTCCGCTTTACCCCATTTTTATATGAGTAGTTATGAGTTTTGATATTATTTGTTTTGATTGTGATAGTACCTTAAGCGAGATAGAAGGTATCGATGAGTTGGCCGAACGCGCAGGCTGTGGTGCTGAAATGGCCGCATTAACCAATGCAGCAATGAATGGTGAAGTATCTCTTGAGTCGGTTTATGCGCAGCGACTGGATTTAATTAAACCTGACCAGCAAGCAATAGACTGGGTGGCCGATTTATATATAGAAAAAATGGTCCAGGGTGTAGAAGAGGTCTTTCAGCAATTGCATAGTCAGGGTAAGGAAGTACATATTATTAGTGGCGGGCTAAAGCAGGCAATACTACCATTAGCTGAAAAGTTACAGGTTGATGCTGACCATGTACATGCTGTTGAGGTTGTATTCGCTAGTAATGGTGATTACCTGAAATTTAACCAGCAATCGCCTTTAGCCAGGAATGGCGGCAAGGCTGAGGTTTGTGCGCAGTTGAATGAAGCGGGTTTAAAGATGGCTATGATTGGTGATGGTAATACCGATATGGAAGCTAAGAAAGCAGGGGCTTATTGCATCGGTTTTGGCGGAGTTGTAGCGCGTGGCATTGTGCGTGAACAGGCTGACGTGTTTGTTGATAGCCCAGACTTGCAGACCGTTTTGCCGTATTTATTATAGTATATGGGGAGTAGGCTTTAGCCTACTCCCCAATTGTTATTAGGTTCTAGCAGCGCGTGATACTTTATCAAAAGGCTCTGGGAACGCTTTTAAAGCTCCTGTCTGCTCGCGTAGTTTATCCAGTAAGTTATGATCAAACATCTCGCGCAATTCTTCACGCGTCTGATAAGTATCCGCATATAAAGCTTGAAACCCCCCGATTTCACGCATATAGGCTTCTAACTTGCGAGTTGTATCTTTAGCTTTATAGTTAGGCACAGTAGGCTCTCCATAGATTCCAACATCAACAAACATTTGCTCATTTGCTGAGGGGTTTACCATGCCGCGTATAGGCGTATCAAACACACGCATAGGGCAGAGCCATAAAGGATAGAAATCCACTTCCTGATGGAAATAGGAAAGTGATTGGTCCAATGTACTTATCGGTAATAGGAAATCCTGATCCATATGATGGACATCATATAATTCATGAATGGCTTCTGTTTCAGTCAGCTTGATTAACGAAATTTCCGGCGGTGACATCCAGCCTAATAGGTAGCGAAACCAGGTGCTATTGCCAAAAGGAACGATTTGCTCCATTTCCCAGAAAAATGAGCGGGTATGGCGGTGATAATAATGACGTAAAGGAATATATTCTTCCTGTTCCTTGTTTTGCTTCAAGATACTACGCACATGCTCATAAAACCATGGTTTCCAGAAGTTATTGAGTGCATTTCTGGTTGTACCTGCGAGCACTTTGTCGGCAAAGTTGCCTAGCATTAATACGCCTTCCTGTTCAGAATACATTAGACCTTCAATAAACTCATAGGCTTCATCAAAGGGCTTTAGCGACTCCTCGGTAAACCTGTCTACCAGGGCCTGTTTGCTTGTATAGGGTATATATGTGAGGTGCACATAATCTTTACAGGGGACGATTTTTATTTCTGCACAGACTAAAAAGCCAAGAGAGCCGTAAGACCAGGGGATTGCATAATAGAGTTCGCTGTTTGCATCTTTAGAGCATTTAACTAGCTCGCCATTGGCGGTGACAATTTCCAGGCTCTCACAGATATGCTGAAACAGACCGTATTTATGCGAACTCGCTTCTATACCAAAGCCATTTATCAAGCCGCCGACAGTTAAAGCATCTAGTTCAGGGACAACTGCTAAAGACCAGCCTAAAGGTTTTAACATGGCTGATATCTGGCCCATATTAGCCATAGGCTCAACGCGAACGGTGCCTTTTTCCGCGTCAATTTCTAAAATATCCATCAAACTGACATCGACCTGATAATGGGTCTTTTTATAATTTCCCTGCTTCAGAGACATCGCCTGCCAACCTGGTCTGGCAGTACACATGGGGATATTGCCACCGGTTTTTTCTTGCCAGTCTTTAACTTGTTGCTGTACCTTTTTAACTCTATCAGCATGCTTTTCAGGGGCGCTATTTTGCCAGAATGCCAGGCGGTTGCGGGTTCTCATATACGCTTTAAAAATAAGCGAGGCGGGGAGAACGAAAAGAACAACAAATATCCCGCGATATTTGATCAAAAAATCCAGCATGAGTTTTATCCTGATTATTATTTTGTGCACGATCCTAAGTCGCTTAGTAGGAATATTATCCTAGAAATATAGAGTCAGATACCGTTATACAATTTCAGCCTTTTTGTTTAGCTATGATACAAGGCCGTATTAGCTCTGCTGATAATCATATCATAGCTATTAAACTCTTGATGGTACAGGCGGATGTTTATGGTGATCTCGTGACCAAGAAATTGTCCGCTCAGTATTTTTCCCTGTTGCTCTACTTCCAGCCTGATCCGTTCCGCATAACTGTATACTCAGAATACCTGACCTCGGCATTTAGGTAAAGCCGCTGGATTGAGAATTAAATATCTTTAAAATCAATTAATAATACACTTCTCATCCTAAAAGTCGAAGCAACTCTTTTTATACGTAAAATAATTTTCGCTGGTGTACTGAGTTAAGAGCAGTAATATTTAGCGGCATAATTAACTAAGCACAGACTTTTTATGTAATTTGGTGGCTAAGCTTAATTTTTTATTTTTTTGGGGTGGGTTTGCCAGTGCATCTAAAAATAGCACCGAGTCATTGCTGGATAGAGTGATATGCTCATGTTCGTTAATAATGGACTCAGCCGCAGCGAGAGACTGAGTAAGCACAAACTCAGAAAGCTTTTTATGGTTATAGCTAGCTGCTTTTTCCAGTTTTTTTGACAGTGTATCAAGGCGGATATGCATACGCTCTTGTTTAGTAGTTTCAGTTGAATGTATACGATAGTCTCCAATAATGTATCTTACTGTACGCCATTTGTGCGTTATTATTTTTATTTTGTTGGATACGGCATCTATTAAACCTCAGTTAGCTGTGTATGCTTAACACCGACACTAAATCTAAGGAAAAGGCTTGTCAAAATCTTCACTAGAGCTCATTTTTCCAGGTAAGCTATATGGCTTGCGTTGTTGTACTGGGTTAACTGCGCATGACAAGATCATTCAGTGATTTTTTATTCACCTATTGCTTTGAAATAGACCTGCGGAGGAGTAATATTATCAATGAATTAAAGCCGATTTATAACTTTTTATTTTGAATCAACGGCATAATTCGTACTTGGAAGTTTTGTGCCAAGTGCAGAATTTCTTCCCTATGTGTAGGTATTTTTAGGAGTTTATTGATGATGATTAAACAAGCCAGTCGGTTTGTTGTTTGCTGCTGTTCCGTGTTGGTGCTGTATTCCTGCGCAACGCCACCTTCTTCAGTCGCAAAGCATGATGCAGAATTCTGGGCGAATCAGGTATTTACCCAAGAACAGCAAGATAAGCTAACGCCTGATGATGTTATCAAACGAATGAAAGAAGGCAACCAACGCTTTGTCGCCGATACTAATACCTTTCGCAATCATTCCGAGCAGGTCCGGCAAGCCGCTATGGGGCAACATCCTAAAGGGATAGTGTTATCCTGTATTGATTCCCGGGTGCCTGTTGAAGATATATTTGAATTGGGCATAGGGGATATTTTTGTTGCGCGTGTGGCAGGTAATTTTGAAAATACCGATATACTCGGGAGTATGGAATATGCCTGTAAGGTGGCGGGGGCAAAGTTGGTCTTAGTGCTGGGGCATGAGTATTGCGGTGCAATAAAAGGCGCGATTGATGATGTGCAACTGGGCAATATTACGTCTATGCTGGATAACATTAAGCCGGCTGTTAATCATTTCAGTCACTATGCTGGTAATAAAACGAGTGAAAATGAATCATTTGTACATATGGTTGCAGAGCAGAATGTCTCGGATACCATCGATAATATTCGTGAACATAGCCCCATCCTGAGAGAAATGGAACAGCAGGGAAAGATCAAGATTGTTGGTGGAATGTATGATATGGAGACTGGGAAAGTCACTTTTAAGTATTAATTTAATATGTTGTGTAGTCGAATGGTAAGGAAAGTTTTTTACAGGCTGTTTTGCTGGCGTGTTATATTATTTGCAGAGTGTCTGTCCTGAAACTCCACAAGTAAAAACACATATCACAATAGGGTGCCGTATTAATTGCATAGACAATTAATACGGCTTTTTATTTTGTAGCTGGTTTTGATAATTAACTTTTCGTTGATGGCAGGATTGCAAGCAGGATAATTCGGTAAAATAAAAAAACAAGAACGAGGTGATCCAATATGAAAAGACGTGATTTTATTAATAAAACTGGTGTGGGTGCAGTAGCGGTCGGTGGGGCATTGCTTGCACCCGGTGTTGTGCATGCCAAAGCACAGTATAAATGGAAAATGGTCACTGCCTGGCCGAAGAATTTCCCGGGTCTGGGCGTAGGTGCAAATCAGCTGGCACAGAAGATTAACGAGATGAGTGGCGGGCGTATTAAAGTAAAAGTCTACGGCGCAAATGAATTAGTTCCCGCTTTTGAAGTGTTTGATGCAGTCTCCAGAGGGACTGCGCAAATGGGGCATTCGGGTGCCTATTACTGGAAGGGCAAGAATGAAGCTACGCAATTTTTTTCTTCAGTGCCGTTTGGTTTAACCGCTCAGGAAATGAATGCTTGGCTGTATTATGGTGGTGGCATCGAACTATGGCGAGAGCTCTATGAACCGTTTAATTTAATTCCGGCAGCAGCGGGTAATACGGGTGTGCAAATGGCCGGCTGGTTTAACAGGGAAATAAAAACCGTAGCTGATTTAAAAGGTTTGAAAATGCGTATTCCTGGCTTAGGTGGCGAAGTGTTGCGCAGAGCGGGTGGAACTACAGTAAATATACCGGGTGGAGAGCTATTTACGTCTTTGCAGTCTGGAGCGCTGGATGCTACGGAATGGGTTGGGCCTTATAATGATCTGGCGTTTGGTTTTTATAAGGTGGCTAAATATTATTATTACCCTGGCTGGCATGAGCCGGGTTCCACCATCGAGGCAATGATAAATAAACAGGCGTTTAATGAATTACCAGTAGACTTGCAAAGTATTGTGATGGCAGCATGTAAAACAGTCAATATGGATATGTTGTCTGATTATACGGCGAAAAATAATCAGGCTCTGGATACTTTGATTAATAAGCATGGTGTCAAGCTAATGCCGTTGCCTGATGATGTGTTGCGCAAATTAAAACAACTTTCTGATGAGGTGGTACTTGAACTGGCAGATAAAGACCCGTTAAGTAAGAAAATTTATACTTCATTTAGCCAGTTTAGAGCTCAGGTCTCTCAATGGAGTGCTTTATCTGAACAGGCCTTTTTAAAAGCCAGGGCTATAGTGTAGGGCGGACTTTAGTCCGCTCTACAGGCTAAACAACCGCATCCGTGACCGCGCGAAGTATACAGTGGTTTTTGTTGGTACGGTGTTGCTGTATAATATCGTGATTAGAACTCGTTACATTTGTGAAATGTTACTGTTAGCGTAACTTTAGAGGAAAAAGGCTAAATGCATCCAGTAGTAGAAGACGTCACTCAAAAAATCATTGAGCGTAGTCGTGTCGTACGTAATCTTTAATTTAAAACATATAGATAAGGCTGCCGAGCAAGGACCGCATCGGTCAACTCTGGCTTGTGGTAATCTATCGCACGGTTTTGCAGCGTGTAATACTGGAGATAAGGCTGATTTAGCCAGTGATAAGAAAGCAAATATTGCGATTATCTCTTCTTATAATGATATGTTATCTGCGCATGAATCCTATAAAGATTCCCCCGCCGGAACAATTACAGGCGGTTAGCGAAGCGGGTGCTGTCTTTGCCATTAGCCCGGGGTTCACCCCGAAGTTTTTAGCGGCAGCAAATAAAAGTGATATTGCATTAATTCCAGGAATTGCTTCGGTTTCAGAACTGATGCTCGGTATGGAATATGGGCTGGATCATTTTAAATTCTTTCCGGCAGAAGCGGCAGGCGGCATTCCCATGTTAAAAGGGATTGCAGGACCGATTCCACACATTACCTTTTGCCCTACGGGTGGTATATCGCCGAGTAATTATAATGATTATCTGGCACTTAAAAATGTAGCTTGTGTCGGTGGGTCCTGGTTAGTGCCCGCAGGTGCAGTGAAGAATAAAGATTGGGATAGAGTAACGGCATTGGCTGCAGAAGCGATTGCCAATGCAGAAACCTAGATAAGTAACGCGGGGTGGGCCGTCTTGTTGTCCAGCCGAGAATAGTTTTTAGAGTGGCCGGTATAGGCACAATACATAAAATTGCAGGAGTATGGGATGAGTAATGGTTTAAATGCCAATATGCTAGATCAGCTTGATATAGATCCGGAAGAAACTAAAGAATGGTTGGAAGCATTAGGCGCTATTGAAGAGCAGGATGGCAATGAACGGGTCCAGTTTATAATTAGTCAGTTGGTCGAAATGGCTAGACTTTCAGGTGCAGCCATTCCCTTTAGCGCGAATACCGCTTATGTCAATACCATAACTGTGGAACAACAACCCAAGTATCCAGGGATGACCACTATCGAGCGTAAAATTCGCGCGTATGTGCGCTGGAATGCAATGATGATGGTATTAAGAGCCAATAAGCATACTAATGTAGGTGGGCATATTGCCAGCTTTGCATCAGCGGCTACTTTATATGATGTTGGGCATAACCATTTCTGGCATGCCGCAACAGAAAAGCGAGGCGCTGATATGGTTTTCGTGCAGGGCCATTCCTGTCCTGGTGATTATGCACGGGCTTATTTATTAGGCCGTTTTCCTGAAGAGCAAATGGATCAATTTCGTAAGGAAGTCGGTGGTAATGGCCTTTCTTCTTACCCGCATCCCTGGTTAATGCCTGATTTCTGGCAATTCCCTACGGTTTCTATGGGGCTGGGTCCCATTATGGCGATTTACCAGGCGCGTTTTATGCGCTATATGCAGAGTCGGGGACTTGCTAAAACAGAAGATCGTAAAGTCTGGGCCTTTTTGGGTGATGGTGAAACCGATGAACCAGAAACACTGGGCGCTATTACCATGGCGGGTCGTGAGCAGCTGGATAATCTGATTTTTGTGGTTAACTGTAATTTGCAGCGCCTGGATGGTCCGGTGCGTGGTAATGGCAAGATTATTCAGGAGTTAGAAGGTAGCTTCCGTGGCGCAGGCTGGAACGTAATCAAAGTGATCTGGGGTCGGCATTGGGATGCGTTGTTGGCTAAAGATATAGAGGGTTTGATTATGAAGCGCATGATGGAGTGCGTCGATGGTGATTATCAAACTTATAAATCCAAAGATGGCGCTTATGTGCGGGAGCATTTCTTTAATACTCCTGAGTTAAAAGCACTGGTTGTTGAATATACCGATAGAGATATATGGTCACTTAATCGTGGTGGCCATGATCCAATTAAAGTCTTTTCCGCTTACCAGGCCGCTAATGAGCATAAAGATCAGCCTACCGTTATCCTGGCGAAAACCATTAAAGGTTATGGTATGGGAGACTCGGGTGAAGCACAGAACACCAGCCATCAGCAGAAAAAAATGAGTCTGCAATCAATCATTAATATCCGTGACCGCTGGCAACTTCCGGTGACGGATAAAGAAATTGAGAGCTTACCGTATTTGAAATTTGCTGAAGACTCAGAAGAATATAAATACATGCTGGAGCGCAGAACTACACTGGGTGGTCATATTCCTGCACGGAGACAAAAATCTGACGCTCTGGAAGTTCCTGAACTAAGCGCTTTTCAAGCAGTACTAGATGGTACTAAAGCAGGCCATGGTATTTCCACTACCATGGCATTTGTCAGAATTCTTAATATTCTGGTCAAAGATAAAAAAATTGGCGAGCGTATTGTACCAATCGTACCTGATGAATCACGTACCTTTGGTATGGAGGGTATGTTCCGCCAATTAGGTATCTGGTCACAAGTCGGTCAGCTATATACACCGCAAGATGCCGAGCAATTAATGTACTACAAAGAAGATAAAGCCGGGCAGGTGCTGCAAGAGGGAATTAATGAAGCAGGCGGCTTATGCGACTGGATTGCGGCGGGAACTTCGTATTCCACGCACAATGTACCGATGATTCCGTTCTTTATTTACTATTCCATGTTTGGCTTTCAACGTGTCGGTGATTTGATTTGGGCAGCTGCTGACCAGCGTACTCGGGGCTTTTTACTCGGCGGTACAGCAGGGCGTACCACTTTGAATGGCGAAGGTTTGCAGCATGAAGATGGCCATAGTCATCTAATGTCGGCAACCATTCCTAATTGTATTTCTTACGATCCAACTTATGGTTATGAATTAGCGGTTATTGTGCAGGATGGTTTGCGTCGCATGTATGCTGAACAGGAAGATGTGTTCTACTATATTACGGTGATGAATGAGAACTATGATCAACCACCGATGCCTGATGGCGCGGCTGAGAATATTCTAAAAGGCATGCACTTGTTCCAGTCGGGCATTAGCCGTAAAAAAGCACCTAAGGTAAACCTGCTGGGTTCGGGTACGATTTTTTGTGAAGTCGTTGAGGCGGCGGCATTATTACGTGATGACTGGGGCGTTGAAGCAGACCTCTGGAGTTGTACTAGTTTTACTGAGCTGGCTCGTGATGGTGTGGCTTGTGAACGTTGGAATCGCTTACATCCGACAGCAAAAGCACGGGTTTCTCATGTAGAAAAATATCTTACAAAAACAGAGATACCAGCGATTGCCGCAACTGACTATATTCGGGCTTTCGCCGAGCAAATTCGACCTTTTATAAATGCTGACTATACGGTTCTGGGTACCGATGGCTTTGGCCGTTCTGATACGCGAGAGAAATTACGCAGTTTCTTTGAAGTCGATCGCCATCATATTACTATTGCAGCGCTGAAAAGTCTGGCAGATAAAGGTGAATTCGATGCTGCGAAAATAGATGAGGCTATTAAAAAATATAATATTAATGCAGATATCATTGCGCCTTGGTTAATCTAACAGAAGAAGTTTATTATGACGCTATTAACAGAAGTAAAAGTGCCTGATGTCGGTGATGTTGCTGATATGGATGTCATTGAAGTATTAGTGAAAGTGGGTGATGTTGTTGCAGTAGAGCAGACCCTGGCCGTGGTAGAAACAGATAAAGCCAGTATGGATTTGCCCTCCAGTGCGGCAGGAATCGTGAAATCGGTTCATTTCAGTGTCGGTGATAAGGTGTCCGAAGGGGCTTTGGTGGTTATTCTGGAAGCGGGTGAAAGTGTTGCGACTGAAGAAGTAATCGGGGTAGAGGATGTTAAAATCGATGTCCCCGAACAGGCAGAGGTTCCAGTTGCGCAGCCAGTTGAAGCTAGCGGTAGCATTAGTATTATTGAAGTCAAAGTCCCGGATGTCGGTGATGTGGCTGATATTGATGTGATCGAGGTATTAATTCAAACGGGCGACACGGTAGAAAAAGAGCAGACGCTTGCTGTTTTAGAAACTGATAAGGCGAGTATGGATTTGCCGTCGACCGATGCCGGGATTGTTAAAGATGTGTTTATTAAGGTTGGCGATAAGGTTTCTGAAGGGGCTTTAATTATCAGCCTGGAAGTACAGTCCGCAGAGCCACCCGTAGCCGCTGTTAATCAACAAGAAAAAACAGCAGCGCCTGTTAGCAGTTCTGCGCCAACGCCGGCTCCTGTTAAACAAAGCGTTGCCGCAAGCAACTCGAATGTAGCTGTTGTCAGCCAGTCAGGTAGATCGGCTCATGCCAGCCCAAGTGTACGTTTATTTGCCCGTGAATTGGGCGTGGATATTAGCCAGATTACGCAGGGTAGTGGGCGCAAGGGGCGTATTTTAAAAGACGATGTTAAGAACTTTATCAAACAAGTAATGACATCAGGTGTGCCATTACAAGGTGGCGCGGGAATACCGCCAATTCCGGCAGTAGATTTCAGTAAGTTCGGTGAGATTCAAGAGCAAAAGCTGAGTAAAATACAACGCCTGACCGGGCAGAATTTAAGCCGGGTCTGGTTAAACTTACCGCTAGTGACATATCATGACGAAGCTGATATTAGCGAAATGGAAGCTTTTCGCAAGGCACTGAATGCAGATAAATCGACTGAGATAAAAGTGACAGGCTTGATCTTTATCGTTAAAGCGCTGGTCGCTGCAATGCAACACTTTCCAAAAATCAATAGTTCTTTATCACCTGATGGAGAGTCTTTGATTTTGAAAAAATACTTTAATGTCGGTATTGCGGTTGATACACCTAACGGTTTAGTCGTCCCGGTGTTAAAAGGTGTGGATAAAAAAGGTATTGCCGAATTAACCCGGGATTTATCTGAACTGAGTGAGAAAGCGCGTAATGGTAAATTACTCCCCGCAGATATGCGTGGTGGTTGTATCACAATTTCCAGTTTAGGTGGGATCGGTGGTAAAGCGTTTACCCCGATTGTCAACGCGCCTGAAGTTGCTATTTTAGGTGTGACACGCTCAGAAATGAAGCCTGTGTGGAATGGCTCTGAATTTGAACCTAAATTAATGCTTCCTCTGGATTTGACCTATGATCATCGGGTCATTGATGGCGCAGAAGGGGCTCGATTTATGTCTACACTGATTAAATATTTAGGCGATATTCGCCGCTTATTACTATAGGGAGATAAGAATATGGCAGATACTATACATGCAGAAGTCCTGGTATTAGGTGGCGGTCCTGGTGGTTATACAGCAGCTTTTCGTGCAGCAGATTTAGGCAAACAAGTTGTTTTGGTGGAGAAATATCCGGTTTTAGGCGGAGTATGTCTGAATGTGGGTTGTATTCCTTCCAAGGCTTTATTGCATGTTGCACAAATCGTGCATGAAGCAGAGCACTTCGAGCAACATGGCCTGAGCTTTGGCAAACCTGAATTTGATCTGGATAAAATCAGAGACTGGAAAGAAGGCATAACTAAGACTTTAACGGGTGGCCTGGCGCGCTTGGCTAAACAGCGTAAAGTGAAAGTAGTGCAGGGGCTAGGGCAGTTTACCGGAGCTAACTCACTGGATGTTGTCAGTGAGACAGGCACACAGAAAATCACCTTTGAAAATGCTATTATTGCTGCAGGATCTCAGGTTAATAAAATTCCGGTTTTTCCTAATGATGATCCTCGCTTGATGGATTCGACTGATGCATTGAATATGCAGGATGTCCCTAAGAAACTGCTGATTGTCGGTGGCGGAATTATCGGCCTGGAGATGGCAACGGTTTACCATGCACTGGGTTCTGAAATCAGCGTGGTTGAATTAATGGATCAGATTATCCCGGGCTGTGATAAAGATTTAGTCACGCCATTGCAACGCCATATTAAAAAGCAATATAAGAATATCTGGTTAAAAACGAAAGTTGAAAGTATTGTGCCTCAGGATGACGGGCTTAAAGTGACTTTTGGCGGTGATAAAGCACCAGAGCCAGAAGTCTTTGAAAAAGTATTGGTCGCTATCGGGCGTAAACCTAACGGCTTGTTAATCGGTGCAGATAAGGCGGGCGTTAATGTTGATGAACGCGGCTTTATAGCGGTTGATAAACAGCAAAAAACAAATATCCCACATATTTTTGCTATCGGTGACATAGTCGGCAATCCTATGCTGGCACATAAAGCGGTCTATGAAGGCAAGATAGCAGCCGAGGTGACAGCGGGGCACAAGTCAGGCTTTGATGCCTTAACGATTCCTTCGGTGGCTTATACAGATCCGGAAGTCGCATGGATGGGGCTGACTGAAAATCAGGCAAAAGAGCAAGGTATTGCCTATGATAAAGGTGCGTTTCCGTGGGCTGCAAGTGGTCGTTCTTTATGTTTAAGCCGAAGTGAAGGTTTGACTAAGGTGCTGTGTGATCCGGAAACAGGACGTATTCTAGGTGCTGGTATGGTGGGGCCGAATGCCGGAGAACTTATTGCTGAAGCGGTTCTGGCTCTGGAAATGGGTGCTGATGCCGAAGACGTTGGCTTAAGTATTCATGCGCATCCTACACTCTCAGAAACCTTTGCTTTTGCTGCAGAGATGGTGACCGGTACGATTACCGATCTGTATGTAAAAAAATAAGTCCGCTCTACATACCTAATTTATTTCACTCAAATCTCATATTATGCAAAAGCGAATACTTGCAATATTGTTTTTTTTATCTTTAAGCATTAGTTCATTTACCCAGGCAGAAACTAAAGTTGCCGAGATTAAAGATAGAGTGGCGGTTGATAAATTTATTAACAAAATGGTCGAAGAGCATCAATTCGACCAGGCTGAGTTAGCAATACTATTCGATTCTGTCGAGTTGCAACCGAAGATAATCGAAGCCATGACTCGCCCGGCTGAAGGGATGCCTTGGTATAAATATCGTAAAATTTTCATCCGCGACTCGCGCATCCAGGGCGGGGTTAAATTCTGGCAGGATAATCAGCAAAGCTTAGCAGCGATGCAACAGCTTTACGGCGTTCCCGAAGAAATTATTGTCGCAATTATCGGCGTGGAGACCTTGTACGGGGAGCGTACTGGTGGACACAGAGTTATTGATGCGCTGGCTACTCTGGGTTTTGACTATCCAAAGCGCAGCAAGTTTTTCCTAAGTGAGCTGGAGAACTTCCTGATATTGTGTCGCGAAGAAAAAATGAATCCTTTAGAACCGGTTGGTTCTTATGCGGGGGCGATGGGCATGCCACAGTTTATGCCTAGCAGTTATCGAAATTTTGCCACTGATTATGAGGGTGATGGCAAGCGTGATATATGGACTAATCCGGCAGATGCTATTGCCAGTGTGGCGAATTATTTTGCCAAACACCACTGGCAGGCAGATAAAGAGATTGCTTTTCCAGTAACTGCGACGGGTGAACAATATAAGCAGGCATTGAGCAAAGGTTTAAAACCTGATATTAAGGCGGTGCAACTAAAAGCCTTGCAGGTTCAGTTGCCTGCGCAAATAGCCGATGATGAATTACTTAAATTATTAAGTTTTGAACAAGAAAAAGGCAAAGACCTCTGGGTAGGCCTAGAAAATTTTTATGTTATTACCCGGTATAATCATAGCCCACTTTATGCCCTGGCAGTCTTGCAATTGAGTCAGGCAGTAAAGCAGCAATATTCCAAGACTATCAATGAATAGAGCGAGTTTAGTCTTTTTGGTAGTATGGCTAAGTGCCTGTTCAGCGCCACAAAAGACTGAGCCACCTGTGGTAAAGGATGGACGCCCGGAAAATATTGCTATTGATGTTAGTGCTATTCCGGATGCGGTGCCTCGCTATGAGCCCTGGTCGGCTTCGGTTAATCCTGAGTCTTATGTGGTTTTAGGTGTAACTTATCATGTGTTACCTACCAATAAAGACTATAGGCAGCAGGGCGTAGCTTCCTGGTATGGCACTAAGTTTCACCAGAAAACAACTGCGTCAGGGGACGTTTATGATATGTGGGCAATGACAGCTGCGCATAAAACATTGCCCATACCCAGTTATGTCCAAGTCACAAATTTAGATAATCAGCGCAGCATTATTGTTAGAGTCAATGATCGAGGGCCTTTTCACGCGCACCGAATTATTGATTTATCCTTTGCGGCAGCGACAAAATTAGGACTAGATAAAGCTGGTACGGGTTTTGTTGATGTCGTCGCTATTCAGCCGGGTGATGTTAAAGTGGCTACCAGCTTAGAACTTGCCAAAAAGGTTTATTATCAGGTTGGCGCGTTTGCAACACAGGAAAATGCGGCTTTAGTGCAGGAAAGTTTAACTGCATTGCAGCTGAAAAAACATAGAGTTGTGACTGTGGGTGAGTTGGAAAGCAAACTTTTTAAAGTACAGATTGGACCTATTTCTTCGGTGACAGAAGCAGATATTATCAGCGCAAAATTAAAAGCAATAGGCCTGGAAAGTTGCTACTATATTGCTGAATAAAACACCAAACCATTGCTATCGATGGGATAGCGCATTAAAAAATTTATTTTTACCATGCAGGGCATAAAAGCTGGAAGAAATTTATCTCTTTCATGAAAAAAAATCAATCACCTGCATGTTATAATTTTTTCAACTTATCGTTCATATTCCTTGTTTATGTTCCTAAAAATACAGAAAAATATACAACTAGTTCTTTTTATTTCTTTATTATTACCTGCAGTGCACAGTTATGCGGAAGGTGAAATAAAAATCCCGGCACCTCCACGTCTGGCTGCGAGCAGTTATTTCTTACAGGATTTTGATAGCGGCCGGATTCTGGCAGAGAGAAATGCGGATGTAGTGCTGCCCCCGGCGAGTCTAACAAAAATCATGACCGTCTATATTGCTTTTCGTGAGTTAAGTAATAATCGTCTCAGTCTTGATGATATGGTAACTATCAGTGAGAAAGCGTGGCGCACACCAGGCTCTAAAATGTTTATTGAGGTCAATAAACAGGTCAAGGTCGAGGATTTATTAAAAGGCATTATTATTCAATCAGGTAATGATGCCAGTGTTGCCATCGCGGAACATATTGCCGGCGATGAATACACTTTTGCCGAATTGATGAACCAGCAAGCGCAGCGTTTGGGAATGCACAGTACGCACTTTATGAATGCCACCGGACTGCCTGTTCCTGATCAGCATTACACAACTGCACGAGACTTAGCCATCTTAACGCGTGCGGTTATTAAGGAATTTCCAGAGTATTACCGTTGGGATTCAGTCAAAGAATTCTCTTATAACAATATTACCCAGCAAAATCGTAATATTTTATTATGGCGCGATGAATCCGTCGATGGTGTCAAGACAGGGCATACTGAAGAAGCAGGTTATTGTTTGATTGCTTCAGCGAAACGCGAACAAATGCGCCTGATCTCAGTTGTTTTAGGTACTAAAAGTAAAAGCGCCCGTGCTAATGAAAGCCAGACCTTATTGAATTACGGTTTCCGCTTTTATGACACGCATAAACTCTATGAAGCAAATACCGAGCTAACAACTGCCCGAGTCTGGAAAGGAGCTAGTGATACGGTTAGTTTAGGCGTTGGTGAAGATTTATACGTGACTATATCCAGACGACATTATACGGAAATGAAAGCGGCAACCAGTGTTGATGTCAAAATTATGGCGCCGGTAAAACAAGGTGACCAGCTCGGTGTAGTTAATGTTACATTGCGCGATGAAACAGTTAGGTCTATGCCTTTAGTTGCCCTAAATACTGTAGAAAAAGGCAGTTTTTTACAGCGCACCTATGACTCAGCTTTAATGTTAATTAAATAAACCTATGCAAGATAAAATAGTTTATTTGAATGGCGAGTATTTGCCTTTATCAGAGGCAAAGATCTCAGTATTAGACCGGGGATTTTTATTTGGCGATGGGATTTATGAAGTCATCCCCGCCTATTTTGGCCAGTTGTTTTGTCTGGAAGCACATTTGCAGCGGCTGAATAATAGTTTAAATGCGATACGTTTGCCACTCGCTTTAAATACTCAGCAATGGCTGGATATTCTACAGCCGTTATTAGTCGAAGGTGATGCGCAATATATATATTTGCAGATTACGCGCGGCGTTGCAGATAAACGAGATCATGCATTTCCAGAGCATTGTAAGCCAACTGTTTTTGCCATGTGTTCTGCTATTGCGCCTTTCCCCCGGGAAAATGGCGTACAGGCCATTACCCTGGACGATATGCGTTGGCAGTTATGCAGTATTAAAGCAACTACCTTACTGGCGAATATTTTATTGCGTCAGGAAGCGGTTGATCAGGCATGCGCAGAAGCTATTTTATTAAAAGAAGGTTATGCAACAGAGGGTGCGGCAAGTAATGTGTTTGCCGTGGTTGATGATATCTTGATCACCCCAGCCAATAGTAATGAAATATTGCCCGGCATCACCCGCGATGTGATTATTGATTTGGCAAAAGTAAATGGAATGAGTATGCGTGTCGGGCTTATTTTAGAAGCAGATTTGCGTAGGGCAAGTGAAATCTGGTTGACGAGTTCTACGCGTGAAATTTTACCAGTCATCACTCTGGATAATAAGCCAGTTGGTGATGGGCAGGTGGGGCCAGTCTGGAAAACTATGCAGAAATTATTTCAAGAATATAAACGAGAAGTATTATGACTGAGCCAGTAACCGAAGATCATGACTCGCTATTTGAGTTTCCTTGCCAGTTCCCCATCAAGGCAATGGGTAAAAACATCCCCGATCTGGATGCAATCGTGGTGGCGCTTGTCCGCCGTCATGTGGATAATTTAAGTGAAAATGCAGTCAAGACTCGTGCCAGTAAAGGCGGTAAATATATCTCGATTACCGTAGAAGTCGAAGCGCAAAGCAAGGCACAACTGGATGCTATCTATATGGACTTAACGGCGTGCCCTGACATCATAATGACACTGTAGAGCGGACTGTGTCGCAAAGACCTATATGACGCAAAAAAAGTCTATAGCAATTAGCGCCTGCCTTCTAGGACATAAAGTCCGCTATGAAGGGGCACATCAGGAAAATAAAATCATCATACAACGGTTAGCCGATCGTTTTAATATCACTGCCGTTTGCCCTGAAGTAGAAATAGGTCTAGGCGTCCCGCGTGAGAAAATTGAATTACACCAGCAGGGTACGAAGATACATTTATTAACGAGTATTCACCCTGTTACAGATTTAACAGAACAGATGAACACATACGCACAGATGTTCCTGAGCAGTCATAAAATCTCCGGAATGATCTTAAAGGATAAATCACCTAGCTGCGGTGTCGCTAACTGTAAGCAATGGAATGCGGCAGGAGAAATGCAGCATAATGGTACAGGCATTTTTGCAGCAACGCTTACCAAGCTAAAACCTGATTTGCCGATGTTGCAAAGTAATCTAGTCTCTAAGGTGAATGACCTGGATGACTTTATCCAAAAAGTGACCGACTATGAATATTAAGCTACGTCACTTAGGGAGGCAAGATTATCAACGTTGCTGGCAAAAAATGCAGGACTATACCTTGGCAAGGGATGAAAATAGTGCCGATGAACTCTGGATAGTCGAACATCCCCCTGTGTTTACTCAGGGGCTCAATAGTAAGCCCGAGAATTTACTGCACGTATCTGATATACCAGTGGTTAATACCGATCGTGGCGGACAAATTACCTATCATGCACCAGGGCAATTAGTTGTTTATATCTTAGTCAATATTAAACACAGAGAATTAGGTGTGCGCCAGTTAGTAACAATTATCGAGCAGTCGATGATAGTAGCGCTATCCCAATATGGTTTGCAGGCAATTGCCAAACCGGATGCACCAGGCGTTTATATACAGGATAAAAAAATCGGCTCAGTTGGTTTGCGTATTAAAAAAGGCTGCAGTTATCATGGGCTGAGCTTAAATAATGATATGGATTTAAAACCGTTTAGTTATATTAATCCCTGTGGCTATCAGGGTTTACAAGTGACTCAGTTAGCTGACCTGGGGGTGAATATCAAGACCAATGAACTGGCCGTACCGGTGGTGAATTCGATTATTAATGCACTTGCATAGCATTGAAAAGTTAAAGGAAGTCAAAAAATAATTCAAGTAATAGTAGTGTATGAACCGCTTCTCATAGGGATCTTTGATTAATCTGCCACTACTCTTCTTTCTTGTCAGCAATAATCTAAATAACGTCTTCTACTTAGGATGCTAGTATCCATTAGTCCCGCAATGAAGAAAACCAAGAATATAGGCTTGTTCTTCGTGGTAACAGTCTGCTATAGCTTGCATTGAAATTAACATCAGTAGTACGCGCTCAATAGAGCGCGTACTATCCCTATTCAGAAATATCAGGTTTTTAATATTCCAAGGCAACAAAGCTTCGACTGTTATCAACAGTATCAGCATAAGGTAAAGCAGTGAGCACCTGTGCGGGTGTATTAGAAAATAACCTGGCTTTACGCCCTATCACAAACGGGCGAATCGCATTTTCCGCCAGGATATTGCTAATATTGAATTTTCCATGGGTGCAATACACATTGAGTTTTTTCCAGTGGTTACTCAGATAAGTCATTTCCTTACCTGTCAGGCTATCTTTAGGTACTTTATGTTGGCTTTCTTCCAGATAGTTTTGAGCTGATTCAGCATTGGAATACTCTTCTCCTGTCGTTGCTGATATTTTTCATCTACTGACCATTCTTTAATTTCTCGTTCAATGATATACAGCTTGTTAATCAGGCTCAGCACTTTACCTGCTTTTGAGGGTTTGTTATTTTTTCTCTTTTTGGCTTTGGGCTGAGCGTTCTAGGCATCTTTAAAATAACGACGCGCGTGATCCCAGCACCCTGGTTGAATGATACTGACGGCACTATAGCTCGCACAACCATCGGTTTGCAGGTAGGCACTAAAACCATCAAGCAGGCGCATGGGCACCTTCTGACTTCGGGATGGATCATGCTCAAACAAAGCGCTTTTTTCACCGGGTGGCCCGCTCAGGCTTTTTTATACCTGCCCCCGTGTTTCATCGCCCCGTATCACTGCCCCTGCATGTTGATGCTCTCGCATCAGGTTAATCAGGGGCTGAAGTGGTTTAGCCAGTGCGATCATCCAGTTTTCTAATGTTGCTCTGGAGAGTTCTCTGCCATAACGTAACAAGGTGCCTTCTTACCGATATAAAGGTAAGCCGTCAGCATACTTGGCAATAATGATAAAACACATTAAAATAATGCATCCCATTGCTCTGGCAATAGGATGTTTGGCCCTTTGTGCGGACTTAACTTGACGTTGTTTTTCGCCTTCAACGAGTTCGACAAAGCCCGTTTTTTCTTGCATGTATTCAAGAACACGCACTTTAGCAGGAATAATATCCAGCTCTTCTTTTGCAGATTGCTAATCTCACTGGATACGGAAGCCTGGAACCTGTCAGAAAAATTCTTGGCAATGTGCAATAAATATTTTATCCTTATTTCTTATGATTTGAGTTTGTCGACAGAACGTAACTTCAGTTACTTTGCGAAACTAGTAATTTTAATAGAGCCCATCGGCCTACTTGCCGGTCATACAGGTAAATACATGAATATAGAAAACGAGACTTTGCTAACAAGCACAGCTAAGGATAGTCAATCTAATACAGATGCTGAAATTGCCATTAACGCTATTCAAAACTCCATAGCCGCTGATAGCGAAATTAGAGATAAGCAACTCAGAGCACGTATTAAATTACTAGGCAACATCCTTGGTAAAGTGATTAAATCACAAGTTGGCAAGCCCGCTTATGATGCTGTTGAAAAGCTGCGTACGGGTTACTTGCAGCTTGAGCAAGCAGAAAACCCAGCATTACAAGCTGAATTAACCGAGTTTATCGAATCTCTGTCTGCAAAAGAACTTGCTCCGATTATTCGCGCATTCAACTTGTATTTTAGTTTAGTCAATCTAGCAGAAGAAGAGCATCAGTATCACGAAAGACAAAGCCAGCTTAAATCAGATGGGCCATTCTGGACAGGTTCTGTGCTCAATACCCTAGGTGAATTTAAAGCACAAGGCCTAAATGCTGAACAGGTGCAAACGCTATTAAACAAATTGCACTATATTCCTGTATTCACTGCTCACCCAACTGAATCAAAACGACGCGCAGTAATGGATAATTTAAGGCGAATATTCCTGGATATCGGAGCCTTGAATGAAGCGGATACTTACAATAATAAGTATGTAAAAGATTCCATTTATCAAAATCTTGAGATGCAAATTCAAGTGCTTTGGCAGACTGATGAAGTGCGTCGCCAGAAGCCAACGGTTGAAGATGAAATTCGTAATGGAATATACTACTTTCGCCAGTCGTTATTTGATGCTGTTCCAGAGGTTTATCGCTACATGGAACGTGCTATTGCTAAACACTACCCTGACGATAGCATTGAAACACCAAACTTCCTGACTTTTGGTTCATGGATTGGGGGGGATAGAGATGGTAATCCATTTGTAACGCATAACACAACAGTTCAGGCCCTACTATTACAGTCTCGGGCTGTATTCTATGAATATCAGAAACGAGTACTTGATCTGGGTTGTAAGCTAACGCACTCTCGCTTTATCAGTCCTATTTCACAGGACGTGATTAAGCGCTCAGATAGTGCAGATGTTGATTTAATTGCCGCTGTTTTTAAAAAACGTCTTGAGCGATTTAAAGATGAGCCATACCGTCGTTTACTAGCTCTCATAAACGGCAGACTGCAGCAGAATATCGAATACCTTGAAGCACGTATTAACGATGCCCCAATTGATAAAAGTCTGTTTGCCTATCACAGTGAGTCGGACTTTTTGGAAGACCTGGAATTGATTCATCACTCACTATGCAGTCATGGCGATGAAAAAGTAGCGAATGCAGAATTACAAGATTTGATTCGCCTGGCCAAAACCTTCGGTTTCTATTTGATGCGTTTAGATATTCGTCAGGAATCTACTGTACATACCGATGCGGTCGCTGACCTGTTTTCGCATCTAGGTGTAGCCTATAAAAGCCTGAGCGAAAAAGAAAAGCTGGAAATTCTTGCCCAACATGTTGCATCCGCAACCATCATCGATATTCAACACCTGGCACTTGACCCAATGACTAAAGAAGTTATGGCGGTGTTCAACGTTGTGCGTGAGATGCGTAAAGAAATCAGTGAGAAGGCCTTTAATAACTACGTTATTTCAATGACGCATGAAGCTAGTCACATCATGGAAGTGTTGTTTTTAGCGCATCAGGCAGGCCTGGCAGGTTATAACGCGGGGAAAGCTTACTGCGATATTCGCATTGCGCCTTTATTTGAAACCATCGAAGACCTAGAACACATCGTGCCGGTAACGCAGGCAGTTTTTGAAAATGCTACTTACAAAGCTCTTCTTGAAGCATCTGGCAACCAGCAGGAAATCATGCTCGGCTATTCTGATTCGGCAAAAGATGGTGGGAACCTATCCTCTGCCTGGGGACTCTACCTGGCGCAGCAGCAAATCATGGTATTAGCCGATGAGCACGAAGTAGATTGTCGTTTATTTCACGGGCGCGGTGGAACCGTTGGTCGTGGTGGCGGGCCAACACACTTTGCCATCCTGTCACAGCCTACGGGGACAGTCCGCGGCTCCATTAAATTCACTGAACAGGGTGAAGTACTGTCCTACAAATATAGTAATACTGAAACGGCAATGTATGAACTCTCTCTGGGGGTAACTGGCTTGATGAAAGCTAGTAAAGGAATTGTGCAAAGTCAAGAGCAGGATAATCCAGAGTACCTTGAGATCATGCAAAAACTGGCGAAAGATGGCGAAGCCTGTTTTAGAAAACTAACTGATGATACTCCAGGGTTCTTTAACTTTTTCTACGAAGCAACGCCGGTGAACGAGATAGGATTATTGAATATAGGCTCTCGCCCGTCACACCGCAAAAAGGGAAATTTATCTAAATCATCTATCCGCGCCATTCCATGGATTTTTGGCTGGGCTCAAGCGCGGCTCACTTTCCCTGCCTGGCAAGGTACGGGGTATGCTTTAGATAACTGGACTAAACAACATGGTGATGCGCAACTCAAAGAAATGTATCAGGACTGGCCTTTCTTTAGGGCATTGGTTAGCAATATCCAGATGGCGCTATTTAAAACTGATCTTGATATAGGTGCACAGTACAGCCTATTGGGACAGAACCAGGAAATTGCACAAACGGTTTATACCCTGATTGCTGATGAATACACGCGTTCCGAACAACGCATTCTTGAAATCAGTGGCAATCAAGCCTTAATGGCTGACACACCCAGCATTGCACTTTCACTAAGCCGTCGAAATCCCTATCTAGTGCCTTTGAATAATATTCAGATTGCTCTGCTAAGGCGCTACAAGTCAGAAAAGGGCTCCGAGGAAGAAAAAGCGCTCTGGTTGCCTGAGCTTCTTAACAGCATCAATGCTATAGCGGCGGGTTTGCGTAACACGGGTTAATTAAGCAACGAGGACGACACACTTACACACGGGTCTTTTTATCCATCTTTTTCGTTGCAGAAATAGTTACGTAGCAAGCTATGTAACTATTTCTGCGCCTTGAATATGAATAAAAATCCTGTGCTAGATGGCCCAGTTTATTCCGTGCGCATTCTAGTAATTGAATCGGATCATCAGACAATTCAAAATAGGCGCGGCACTAAAATGAAGCTAAACGGACAATATCTGGATATATACTTCGCGCAGCCACGCGAAGTATATTGAGGTGTTTTCAACCCAGAAACAATTCATTTTGCAAATGACAGGGTGAGGGGCGTAGGCTTTAGCATACACAAATAGCTATTCAAGGCTTCAACACGTTTTTTTCAATATGAAAAGATAAATAAGAGGGTTAAATGATGAAAGCGACTCAACCACACCGTTCAGATTTAGGCGTTTTGTCGAATCTTCGCCATGATATACCCGCGGGTATAGCTGTGTTTCTGGTTGCCGTTCCGCTATGCTTAGGGATTGCGATGGCTTCAGGTGCACCACTGTTCTCGGGGTTAATAGCCGGCATCATGGGAGGAATTCTGGTCCCTCTGGTGAGCCGGTCAGCCTTGGGAGTTAGTGGCCCTGCCGCAGGTCTTGCAGTCATCGTATTAACCGCGATTCAGGATCTTGGATTCGAGACTTTTCTGTTGGCGCTCGTGGTGGCGGGTATCATTCAGGCGGGTATGGGTATAGCCAAAGCGGGTATCATAGGCTATTTTTTCCCTTCCTCGGTGATCAGCGGTATGTTAGCCGGTATCGGCATTATCATTTTTATTAAGCAGGTTCCTCATGCTCTGGGTTATGACCGAGACTACGAGGGGGATTTGTCGTTTTTTCAGGGCGACGGCTATAATTCTTTCAACGAATTATCTCATATACTCAATTTTATCACGCCCGGTGCAATAATTATCTCGATCATATCACTGGTAATCCTGATTCTCTGGGAACTACCTGTGATGAAAACCAACCGGATCTTCAAGTTGTTCCCTGGGTCATTAATCGCTGTGTTTGTTGGCATACTGATCAGCCAGCTGCTACGAATATTTTATCCAGAGCTAACATTGGAAACAGAGCATTTGGTTAGTATTCCTGTTGCTGAGACCAGTGCTGACCTATTGAGCCAGTTTATTTTTCCTGATTTTTCTCAGTTTAACAATCCACAGGTTTATCTGACCGCTTTAACCCTAGCTATCGTTGCCAGTCTGGAAACCTTGCTCTGCGTCGAAGCCGCTGACAAACTGGATGTTGACAAAAGAGTGACACCGACCAATCGTGAACTGATTGCGCAAGGGCTCGCTAATAGTGCATCAGGTCTAATTGGAGGACTACCAATCACTCAGGTCATAGTGCGTAGTTCTGCCAATATTCAGGCAGGTGCTAAAACTAAAGCCTCTGCATTCGTGCATGGCTTATTGCTACTGATCACAGTCATGTTAATTCCGGCATTACTTAACCTGATTCCATTGGCCTGTCTGGCCGCTATTCTGTTTGTAGTCGGTTACAAACTGGCTAAGCCAGCACTGTTTGTAAAAATGTACAAAACAGGCATGTATCATTTCATCCCCTTTCTAGCGACAATCCTTGGTCTGGTATTTACCAATCTATTATTAGGCATAGGAATTGGTCTAGTCATAGCACTGCTGTGTGTACTGCTGGAAAATTACAAAGTGTCGGGTTATTACCACGAGGAACATGAAGACAAAACCTTTATTATCCGCCTATCGGAACAGGTTTCGTTTCTGAACAAGGCAAATATTTTGAAGACTCTGGGTCGAATTCCCGACCATTCCAAAGTCGTTATCGATGCCTCGGATTCAAGATATATCGATTATGATGTTTACGAGATCATTAATAACTTCAAGGCAGAGGCTAAACGTAAAGATATTCAGTTAAAGATTATCAATCTTAATGGTTACGGGAGTCTGGAGCCGGTCGACAAAGCCTTATTGGGCAAAAATAACAATCAATCTACTGTTTACGACTCGTCAGTAAGCGCATCTGAACACAATTAATCTGGAAATAATAAAGTCATGAGAACATTAAGATAGAGAAACACAGCAATCAAGCACTCCTGCCGGTGCTTTAGAAATACTGCAACAAGCCAATGCCACCGTGGATTGAAATGGTTTAACAAAACAGGACACTTCAAAAGACAGATTTATCATGTCCATTAGAGGTGAAGATGCGTAAGCAAACAAAACCAAAAAGACCTGGCTATAATATTGAATTCAAACAAGATGCAGCCAAATTAGTGATTGAGAAAGGATATACCCATTAACAAGCCGTAGATAGCTTAGGTGTATACTTAAGTGCGATTGAGCGTTGGGTTAGAGCAGAACGAGGATCCACAGTCGAAACAAAATCAACGCCTAGCTTATCTGGTCAGACTGAATGAGTCAGGCTACGTAAGTAAGTTGTGCAATTACATATGGAACCCGAAATATTAAAAAAGGCAGCGGTCTTCTTTACGAAATAAGTTGAGTAAAGTATGTTGTTATTCGAGAGCAACAGAAGACCTACCCTGTTACTCCATTATGTCGTGTTAGGAGAGTCTGTCTACTCGGCCTCGATTGGTATCTTTCTTTATGCTCTCATGCTCTTCATGGTAAAAACATGATTTAAACAAACAAATTCTATACCCGTTCTGTTAGCAGATAATTTTCATTAATCTCCCTTGATAGGGCAGGGATAATTTGATTTTCTATTGATTCACCATCACTAATCATAGTTGCTACACGTATGTAATTTGGAGTGTAGCCAAAGACCCTGTGTTGAGTCTCGTTAATTTCTTCTTTTTGCCCTTCCCATAAAATATCTACCGATTCTCCGAGGTTTTGCTGCATAAAGCTTTGCTTCATTTGCTCGGCGAGCTGGTGTAATTCCTGACTACGCTGTTTTTTAATCGTGTTTAGCACTGGGTCTGGCAGTGCTGCTGCTTTTGTTCCACTGCGAGTAGAGTAAGTAAAAATATGTATATGACCGAAGCCGGTCTGTTTAATGAAATTATAACTATCTTGCCACTCGTGCTCTGTTTCTCCCGGGAAACCGACGATGATATCAGTGGTAATATTGATATTGGGTACTTGACGACGTGCCTGATGGATAATCTGACTAAATTCTGCTGTTTTACAACGCCTGGCCATACGTTTTAATACACTGTCTGAGCCACTTTGTAGCGGCAGGTGAAGATGCGGCATTAGGCGTGGGTTATTAAATAAAGCAAAGAAATTTTCGGGTAGGTCCCAGGGTTCTAACGAACCTAAGCGCAGACGGGGAACTTGGGTTTGATCAAGGATTGCCTGGATTAACTCGGCAAGGTTTTGATTGATATCGGATCCATAACCGCCTAAATGGACGCCGGTTAGTATCACTTCTTTAACCCCTTGAACAACAAAATTATTAATTTCCTGAACAATTTTCTCTATGGGAGTGCTTTTTTCTTCACCCCGTGCAACTGTTACGATACAAAAGGTGCAGCGATAACGACAGCCATCCTGGACTTTAATAAACGCGCGTTGTCTACCCCGGCTAAATAAGGATATTTCAGCGGGTTCGGTCGACATGGCAGGCATTGTTGGGAGGTCTAATTCTGCAATGGCAAGTTCTACCAGGCGGTCTTTATCCTGGTTACTAACGATTAAATCGACTCCGAGTAATTCTGCGGCTTCATCTGCTTGTAAGGTGACGTAACAGCCACTGGCAACAATTTTTGCGGCGGGATTATCTCGATGAATTCGGCGTATCAATTGACGAGATTTGCGCACGGCATCTTGAGTGACAGCACAAGAGTTGACGATAATTAGCTGTGCTTTATTTTGTTCGCGGGTGATTTTATGCCCTGCATTTTGAAAGGCTTGCGCCCAGCTTTCCAGTTCGGCTTCGTTAAGACGACAACCTAGAGTCCTCAGATGTACTAACATAATGTAAAAAACTAATAAGCGATAATACGCAGTAAAACCTAAAAACCGCTTATTATCACATAAGTAGGATCAGGACGAATATTTTAAATATGTTATTCACTAAGGAACGAGCACGAACTAAAGTAAACAACTAAATTCGGAAGTGGGGTCTTCAGTACAGCATAGAGCGCTCGGGAAAACGGGATTGCGCCCGTGTTCTCTCCCACACCGCCGTACGTGGGGTTTTCCGCATACGGCGGTTGAATCCAACAATTGACGCTGTTGTGAATTATGATATCTTATAATTCATTCGTCACTTTCTTTCTCCTGTCATCGTTAGTTTTGTCTCACATCTGAGAAGATTTCGTTCTTCAAGAATTTATTTTGATACTTGATTTTCTACTAAGGAGGTAGTTTACCGCACGCGTCTAACTAGCCTCATTTGGATTAATGAACTAGATTCTTCAGTCCTTCACTTCACCTCCATTACAGCGGTTTTTTCACTACCATGGTTTTTGCTTAGTTCTTTAATACTCTCATATCAAAGACCTCCCCAGGTAAGGTACTAAAACTTTCTGCCCGCGCCGCTAAGAGCTAGTTGATGTGTCTTTTGGTAACTGTTGGATTTGGTGTTTTTTAGCGCATTCATCGCCCCCACTCTGCCTCACTTCTTGTTCGTGTTCCTACGGTCGTGCATTTGCTACGTGCTTCTTTAAGGCTGGCCTAACGGTTTTCTCCTTGCGTTTCGCTGGGGTTGTCGTTACTACTTCTGATTACCTCCATTAAGGTAATTAGTTTTGGCCCGTGCTGGGTACACTAGAATGCGGGTCTTAGTATAAAGGTATTAGACTTATTGCTTATTATCAATGAGGAGCGAGGTTGTAGAAATAGATCTATTGTTTCTTTTTGGGAAATAAATTGATAATTAATTGCTATATTGTTATTTTCTTATATGAATGTATAGTGTGTATTAAATACTTAATATTTGAACGATCTAATGAAGCAAACAATGACAGATTTACAAAAAGATATTGTAGTCGGTGTATTATTTTTAACTGGCCTTTATAGTTTTATTTCCGGTGCATTTATTGTCTCGGCAGTTGTGTTTGCAGCTTCGGCTATTATTAGTAATGTCCAACAAAGTGCTCGTTTACACGGCTAAGTATGTATAGATTTTTCATGTAGTACCCTTATGGCAGTACCAATAAACTTGATTTCTCCTCGTTATCCAGTTTATTCTTTATAACGCCTGTTACGGTCCGGTAACAGGCGTTTTTTTTGCCTGGATGTTTTTACCAAGCTCCGATATTTTGCATAGAAATCCAGGGTTCAGCGGGACTTAGTGCTTCGCCTTTTTGCAAGAGCTCGATAGAGATTAGATCGGGTGAGCGAATAAATGCCATATGACCATCGCTGGGAGGCCGGCTAATAGTGACTCCACTATCCACAAGTTGTCGACAAGTAGCGTAAATATCATCCACTTCAAAAGCTAAATGACCAAAGTTTCGTCCACCGGCATACGCTTCAGTATCCCAGTTATAGGTTAACTCGAGCAATGGAGCCTCGGTATTTCTTGCTTGATCAGCATCGGCAGGAGCATTTAGATACACTAGCGTATAGCGTCCGGCTTTATCATCAAAGCGATGTGATTCTTGTAAGCCTAGTTGCTGACAGTAAAAATGTAGTGAAGCGTCCAGGTCTTGTACTCTGACCATAGTATGTAGATAGCGCATATTATTCCTTATTTTCTAGGGTGTAATAGGTGATTATAATTAAATGTACTTTTAATGCTGAAAAATGACCGGTAAGAAAAATTCGCTGACCAATAGGGGGTGGTGGTGAATGGCATAAACTGTTCTACGACCCCATAAGGCTTGGTCGATCTGGGTTGTTTGTTGTATAGAATGCTTCCACTGATGACACTGAACCTGGGTTATTTCCAGTGCAAGTCTTTCCAGTCTGGGGTAAGAAAAAATAACTTCGCCCAGAGGGCGGTTGCCTAGATGTGACAGATTCCGATGCGCGCTACTGATGGTGTGCTGGGGAATAATGGTGCGCGCAAGTATTAAGGGGGTGTCATCTGCATAAAGCAGTACTTCGCGGGTTAGGGTATATTTTTCAGTAGGGGTGTTAAGCAGTCTGCTTTCTGAGATAAAAGACCTTTGCCATTGGTTATTTAGAATCTGAACCCTTACTCTTGGGCCATAGTAATCCCTGAGCCTCTGAGTAATAGAGCCGGTTTCATAAATCCATGAAGCTGCGCTGTTAGGAATATTTAAGCGGCTTTTTAAACGGTTGCAAAACCAGGTAGGCTCTTTGGGATATAAGCTGCTCTTATTGCTCAATGTAGTTAAACCTCTGCATATTTTGTTGTTGTACCTAACCAGCGATCAATCAATGGTTGTATGTTTTTAGGAGAGCTCTGCTGGATAATATTGACGGCTTCTGAGACCTGATCTAATAAATCAGTATCGCGCTCCAGGTTGGCAATTTTAAAGTGCATTTGTCCTGTTTGCCGGGTGCCCATCATCTCACCGGGTCCGCGTAATTCTAAGTCTTTTTCGGCAATAATAAAGCCGTCGCTGGTTTCGCGTAAGATATTAAGCCGCTCTCCTGCGGTATTGGATAGGGGTGATTGATACATCAGCAGACAAAAGCTGTTATCGCTTCCCCGGCCCACACGTCCACGTAACTGATGTAACTGGGAGAGCCCAAGTCGTTCGGGATTTTCAATAATCATTAAGCCTGCATTGGGGACGTCAACACCGACTTCAATCACCGTTGTAGCAACCAGTAAATCTAGCTGGTGTTCTTTAAAAGCCTGCATGACCTGGTCTTTGTCTGCTGCTTTCATACGGCCATGTACCAGGCCGATGCGTACATCGGCTAATGTTTCAGTTAACAGCACGGCAGTTTTCTCGGCGGCTTCACATTGTAAAACTTCGGATTCTTCGATCAGGGTACATACCCAGTAGCTTTGCCTGCCTTGCTGTACCCAGTTGCTGATTTTGGCGATGACCTCGTTACGACGATCAGCAGAAATGGCACGAGTAACGACTGGAATTCTACCCGGTGGCAGTTCATCAATTATTGAAATATCCAAATCTGCATAATTAAGCATCGCCAGTGTTCTCGGAATGGGCGTCGCGGTCATGATTAATTGATGGGGTTTGCTGTTGTTATGCTGACCTTTATCTCTGAGTGCCATACGTTGATTGACACCGAAGCGGTGTTGCTCATCAATGATAACGAGCCCTAAACGGGCAAATGTGACAGCATCCTGAAATAGCGCATGGGTACCAATAATAATGCCGGCACTGCCATCAGCAATAGCTTCTAGTGCCTGCTGCCGCTGCTGCTTACCTTTTAGTTGTCCGGTTAAGAAGATGATTTGCACATCAAACGGCTCAAACCAGAGGCTGAAGTTACGTAAATGCTGTTCTGCGAGTAGTTCAGTCGGTGCCATAATGGCGACTTGAAAATTGCTACTCAGAGCGAGTAGGGCGGCATAAGCAGAAACTACTGTTTTTCCGGATCCGACATCGCCTTGAATAAGACGTAGCATAGGCGAGTTGTTTGCACAGTCCATCTTGATTTCATTAATAACACGTTGCTGTGCATGAGTTAATTGAAAACTTAGATTATCCAGAAACTGCTGTGTCTGTTTAGCACTACTCTTTAAAGGGGGGGCTTGCCATTGCTTATCGGCCAATTTACGTTGCAATTGACTTAATTGATGAGCGATTAACTCTTCAAAGGCAAGGCGCTTTAAAGCAGGATTAGGAATATTGAGTAATGCGTTAACCGATATGCCAGGTGCGGGTGTATGTAGTGCTTTTAACGCGTCATTTAGACAGGGGTATTGAAATCTCGATAATACGGCGACAGGTAATAAATCAGGCAACGAGTCCGGGTTGTTATTGTAGAGAGTTAATGTCTGTTGCACTGCTTTTCGTAACGTAGCCTGGCGTAGTCCTTCAGTTAATGGGTAAACTGCCGTTAAGCTATCGCTAGTTATGCAATCTGATTCTTGCTGAATCACTTTGTATTCGGGGTGAATCATTTCATAGCCTGAGTAACCATCTTTAATCTCACCGAAGCAGCTGATTAATGTGCCGGCACTTAGGCTATTGTGTTGGCTGGCTGTAAAATGAAAAAAGCGCAGACTGAGATGACCGGTAGTATCACTGATCTGGCAAATCAAGCTGCGCCGCCCGCGATTGAGGATAGAGCTGCTAACAACGCGTGCACAAATTAATGCTGTGCTACCGGGTATTAATTTATTGATCGTTTGCACGCGGGTGCGATCTTCGTAACGTAAAGGGAGGTGAAAAATGAAATCTCTAAGCTGGCGGATATCCAGCTTTTCCAGGCGGCTTACCGTTTGTCCACCAATGCCTTTTAATGACACAACAGATTGCTTAAGAAGGGTCTGTGAATCCATGTTAAGAGATTAATAAGTAGGTGATGATTAACCTAGATGTAATGTCAACGGCTGCTAAATCACCCCTGAGCGCATGAAAAGTCGGAGGGTTGTATTAGCTGATCATTAATAATTATATTCCGAAGACTGTAATTCCATAATGGCATCCATTTCTACCTCGACACCTTTTGGCAAAGCAGCTACGCCAACTGCTGCGCGGGCAGGGTAGGGCTGATTAAAATAGTGCCCCATTATTTCATTAACAATCGGGAAATGTGATAAGTCGGTGAGGAAAATATTCAATTTAACAATATCTTGTAAGTCACCGCCAGCTGCCTGGGCAACAGCCGTTAAATTATCAAATACTTGTTTGATATGGGCGCTGATATCACCGTTAACAATTTGCATGGTCTTCGGGTCGAGTGGGATTTGTCCAGATAGATAGACAGTCGTACCTACTTTAATAGCTTGTGAATAAGTGCCAATTGCCTCTGGAGCAGAGTCAGTGTGAATGCTCTCTTTTTGCATAAATAGTCTTAGCCTCTTGTGCGGGTAATTTTTAAAACGATAAATAACTTTTTAAGCTGACGCATTATATTTGCTAAATGTAACCTATCTTTGACAGTCAAGGTAATGTAATCAACAGAAACCCGTGTATCCTGATCGGAAATAATGACACTCTCTATATTGGAGTCCATTTTTGAAATAGTCGAAGCAATGGTTGCCAGGGTTCCGGGTTGGTTGAGTAACTCCAGGCGTATTTCAGTTGGGTATTCACCTGATGCATCATGACTCCACTCAACTTCGAGCCAGTTAGTTGATTTTTTACGTTCATTAGTGCTATTTGGGCATTCATGATGATGCACAACAATTCCTTTGCCTGGGTTGAAATAACCCACGATCGGATCACCCGGTATCGGTCGGCAACACTTTGCAATAGTGACAACCATGCCTTCTGAGCCTTTGATTGTCAATGGGGTTTCTTTGCGTATTTCTGTGTCTTCCAGTTTTATAGGGGCGCTTACATCATCCTGACTGAGTTGTTTGGCAATTAAAAATGGCATTTTATTGCCCAGGCCAATTTCTTCATACAGCGCATCTATCTTCTCCAGCTTGATTGCCTGTAATAGTTGCTGCTGCATAATCTCAGAGACATCATCAAGAGACATGCCAATATCTTGAAGTTCTTTTTCTAGTAGACGACGTCCCAGGTTGATCGCTTCTTGCTGCTTAAAGTGCTTAAGGTAAGAGCGTATGCCTGTGCGGGCTTTAGTGGTAACAACATAGTTTAACCAAAGCGGATTCGGTCGTGCCCAGGTAGCAGTAATCACTTCAATAGTGACTCCATTTTCTAACTTGGCTTGTAAGGGGACTAAGCGTTTATCGATACGGGCAGAGACGCAGGAGTTGCCTATATCTGTATGTACAGCATAGGCAAAATCAACCACACTGGAATTGCGTGGTAGTTTTATAATAGTGCCTTGAGGGGTGAAAACGAAAATTTCCTGAGGGAATAAATCGATTTTTAAGTTATCAAGAAATTCCAGCGAATTACCGGCTGTTTTCTGGATTTCCAGTAAATCACGTACCCACTCATTCGCGCGGGTTTTAGAGTTGATGTGTTCTTCATCATCCGATTTATATAGCCAGTGCGCGGCAATACCGGATTCGGACATGCGATGCATCTGGTGTGTACGTATCTGGATTTCAATTGGTACTCCGTAAGGGCCAATTAAAATAGTGTGTAAAGACTGGTAGCCATTTGCCTTGGGTAGGGCGATATAGTCTTTGAATTTACCCGGGATAGGCTTAAATAGGTTGTGTACTATGCCCAAGACACGATAGCAGGTACCCACATCAGCGCATTGAATTCGAAAGGCGTAGACATCAAAAATATCTGAGAAAGAGAGGTTCTTAGCCAGCATTTTCTTATAGATGCTGTATAAGTACTTTTCTCTTCCTTGGATATCGCAGCTAACATGTTCCTGATGTAGCCTTGTTTTCAGGGAATTAGTGATTTTCTCAATAATTTCCTTGCGATTGCCGCGTGCTTTTTTTACCGCACCGTCTAGTATTCTGTAACGCATGGGGTACATTGCTTCAAAACACAATGACTCCAGTTGGTGGCGGATATTGTTCATGCCCAAGCGGTTAGCAATAGGCGTATAGATGTCTATGGTTTCTTTAGCAATACGGCGTTTTTTTTCCGGACGCATAACGCCTAAAGTCTTCATATTATGCAAACGATCACCCAGCTTAACGATGATAACGCGCATGTCTTTAGCCATAGCTAGACACATCTTGCGTACATTTTCCGCTTGTGCTTCAGCTTTGGTTTTACAGTTTAGCTGGGTAAGTTTGGTAACACCATCGACTAATTCTGCGACGTCTTCACCAAATAATTCGAGGATATTTTCTTTGCTGACATCGGTATCTTCAATAAGATCATGAAGAATGGCCGCCATAATTCCATGCACATCCATACGCATTTTCGCAAGAGATATAGCGACTGCAAGAGGGTGGCATATATAAGGCTCGCCAGTTTTACGAAATTGGCCATTATGGTGTTCGGCACCATATTGATAAGCCTGGAAAACCTGGTCTAAATGGGGTGCATCTAAATATTTACTCAGTAAGGTATTGAGTTCGTCAAATAGAAGCTGCTCAGGTCTTTCACCAATCGCAGTGAGAGCCTGAGCACTCATATCCTAGCTTAGTGCGTTCTGGAAAGCATCAGCAGGATCACCTACCTGGTGTAGGGCGTCAATATTTTCTTTAGTGACATGCCCTTCAGCGATCTCGCGCAATGCAACAACAGTATCTTTATCTTTTCCGCGAGTAACAAATTCATCAGCACCTTTTTCTAACTGGCGTGCTCTTTGTGATGCTAATAAAACTAGTTCAAAGCGGTTTTCAACATTATCTAAACAATCTTCAACGGTAACACGTGCCATTTTTAAACCTTTTGTGGATATTTAATTGTAATATAACTTAACAGTCTATTATATTGGACTTTTAACTTCTTAGAAAACTTTCCTTTAGAAAAATAAGTTTCAAGGAAAGTTTTTTTCTACATAATTATTGTTAGGAACAAACTTATGTCCTTATTTACTGACTAACTCTTGGCTTCAAGGGCTGTAATAGCAGGGAGTTCTTTGCCTTCCAAGAACTCCAGAAAAGCGCCACCGCCGGTAGAGGTATAAGAGATTTTATCTTTGATGGCATACTTATCAATAGCGGCCAGCGTGTCGCCACCACCAGCGATAGAAAAGGCTGCACTATCGGCGATTGCACAAGCTAATGTTTTTGTACCTGCTGCAAACTGGTCTATTTCAAAAACACCGACAGGTCCATTCCATACGATGGTTTTAGCAGAATTTAACATTGCGGCATATTGCTTAGCCGTTTCAGGGCCTATATCCAGCACCATATCATCATCAGCAATATCAGCTACATTTTTGACGGTTGCTTCTGCAGTTTCAGAAAATTCTTTTGCGCAAACTACGTCAACGGGAATAGGGATATCAGAATTATTAGCTTTAGCTGCTGCAATTAATGCTTTTGCATCGTCAATTAAGTCTGCTTCATATAGAGACTTGCCGACTGAATAGCCAGCAGCAGCGATAAATGTGTTAGCAATACCACCGCCGACAATCAATTGGTCAACTTTCTTAGATAGGGATTCTAATGCGGTTAATTTGGTGGAAACTTTCGAGCCGCCAACAATGGCGACAACAGGGCTTACTGGATTATTTAGGGACTTACCCAACGCTTCTAATTCTGCAGATAATAAAGGCCCAGCGCAGGCGATCTTCGCATGCTCAATAACGCTATGAGTGGATGCTTGTGCTCTATGCGCAGTACCAAAGGCATCCATCACAAAAATATCACATAACGCCGCCATTTTTTTGCCTAACTCGGGGCTATTTGTTTTCTCACCAACATTAAAACGCACGTTTTCACATAAAACGACTTCGCCGGGCTGAATTTCTATGCCATCGATCCAGTCTTTTTCCAGACGAACCGGCAAGCTTAGTAGTTCTGACAAACGCTTTGCAACGGATTGTAATGATGCTGTTGAGTCAAATTCACCTTCAGTTGGGCGACCTAGATGCGACATGAGCATAACGGCAGCACCTGAATCGAGGCCAAGTTTGATTGCTGGCAAACTGGCACGTATGCGGATATCACTGGTAATCTCGCCATCTTTAACGGGTACGTTAAGGTCCTGGCGGATTAAAATCCGTTTACCATTTAAATCTAAATCAGCCATTTTTTTTACTGGCATTGCTGTCTCCGTGGTGAAGTGTAAATAAATAAATTAATTAATTAAGGAGTGAGGATTTAATAATATCCGGGTCTTGACGTGTCCTTTTGCCCGTTTTCTGCGTCAAACTTCCGGATTTTATTAAATCCTTGCTCCTAAGTGTTAATAACGATGGGACTAGATTTAAAACAGTGAGTAAATCTAGTACTGAATAAAAAATATTATACCTTAACTCTGTCTTGTGATTAAATTAAGCCTGCATATTCACTCATTGATCGAATCAATGAGTGAATTCGAAATCCAGCTAGAAATAAAATTGAGGTAAATGATGGCTATTGATAATCAGGAATTTAAGAACACGCTTAAGCTGTGGGCAAGTGGTGTGTCGGTTGTTACCGCGCAATCTAAAGACGGTGAGTTAGGTATGACGGCAACTTCATTTACCAGTGTTTCCATGGACCCGCCGCAAATTTTAGTGTGCCTTAATGAGACAACGGAAACTGGCGATGCGATTCTGGAAAATAAAAAATTCGCAGTGAATATTTTAACCAGTGCGCAGGAGCAAGTTTCGAATCAATTCGCCGGTGGCACTAGCATGGATGAACGCTTTAAAAATGTAGCCTGGCATAAAGGCGAAGTAGGGGTGCCGGTTTTAGATGAAGCGCTTGCGATTATGGAATGTATCGTCGTGAATCAGTTTAAGGCGGGAACACATTGGGTGGTTATTGGTGAAATTCAACAAACCCGGTGCAATGTTGGTGAGCCATTACTATATTTCAATTCTGCTTATCAAAAAATTGCGAGTTAATTACTTTGTTGAGTGATATCTAGTATGGAAGCAACGCTTTGTTTTACCAATGCATCTCTATCTATTTGCGCGTACGAACTACTTAGTGCTTGAACGGAAATAAATGTTTTCCTTTAAAATCATCGCGCTATGTTGTAATGATGGCTAATAAAACGATTGAAGATTCAAAAACCACCATTTTAGTATTTTTCATTAAAAACAGATAAGTCATTGTTTTTAAATGTGACCTAATATCCTAAAAGTGCGCTGGAAAATCTTGAGTCTTCAATATCATCCCTAACTTACCAAAACTTCGAGCAAAAAAGACATAAGGAATATCATCTCGTCACAACTAGAAATAGGACAAGTAGATATTGCCAGTATCGTCATTGATGTGTCATCACGTGATGATATTCCACTCATGCTATTTGGATTACAACAAAATCTTTGAAAGAAGCTGTTTTTAAAATTCTTCAAGAAGTCATTCTGCACCAGAGCAAAAAGGATAGTGATAAAAGGTTCCTGTGGTATCAAACAAAGGTTGCCCGGCATGGAGCAGTGGAATATTTTGGTCTTAGGATCCTTACGCTAGCACTGACCAATGAACATAGAACACTGAGAATGATGCTGGGGCAAGGTATCTTCGATGACAAAAACTATCGCCTGCAAACGCTAAGAGATAATCTAAAGTTATTTACAACTGATATCACGGGGCGTATTAATGC
>LWDU01041936.1_pt1 | contig 65006 bp, 61 predicted proteins | sample 727161 | NCBI WGS metagenome assembly LWDU01 (sample SAMN04566230, study PRJNA314399) | hydrothermal vent metagenome | isolation source: deep sea hydrothermal plume seawater | place: Mexico: Gulf of California, Guaymas Basin | collected 2004-07-11 | reverse complement strand
TCAAGGATAACAAAGTTATTCTTGAAGAGGGCCAATCGTTTTCTTTAGATATTAACCTTGATGGCAATGCCGGCGATGAAACACAAGTCGGCATTTCTTACAAACCATTAGCGCAAGACGTCAACCCGGGTGACCGCTTACTGTTAGATGATGGCCGTATTGTTATGGACGTTGTCAATGTTGTCAATATGCGTGTTAATTGTACCGTTATTGTGGGTGGAGACTTATCCAACAATAAAGGCATTAATTTACAAGGCGGCGGTTTATCTGCAGCGGCACTAACCGATAAAGATAAAGCAGACATCCTAACGGCAGCGAAAATTGATGCTGATTACGTTGCCGTATCTTTCCCACGCACTGCTGACGACATTCATGAGGCAAGAATGCTGCTAAATCGTGCCGGCTCTAGCGCGGGTATTGTCGCAAAAATTGAACGTGCTGAAGCACTAGATGTCATTGACGAAATCATCATAGCCTCTGATGCCATCATGGTAGCTCGCGGAGACTTAGGTGTTGAAATTGGCGATGCCAATTTACCACCGGTTCAAAAAGACCTGATTAAAAGAGCACGCGCATTAGATAAAGTCGCGATTACTGCAACACAAATGATGGAATCGATGATTACCAACCCGATCCCAACACGTGCTGAGGTCTTTGATGTTGCTAATGCTGTTGTCGATGGCACCGATGTTATTATGCTTTCAGCAGAAACCGCTGCAGGTAAATACCCTATTAAAGCTATTGAAGCGATGGACCGCGTCTGTCTTGAAACTGAAAAACAGGCCAACGTAAGACTCTCGAACCACCGGGTTGAATCACAATTTGATCAATCTGATGAAGCCATTGCTATGTCTGCTATGTATCTAGCCAACCATACTAACTGCAAAGCCATTGTATCACTGACCTGCACCGGATCAACACCCTTATGGATGTCTCGGATTAGTTCTGGAATACCTATTTTCGCCTTTACTCACGACGCTAAAACTGCAAGTAAAGTAACCTTATATCGAGGTGTTTTCCCTTTTCTATTTGAAGACAATTCACCGGATCAAGAAACACGATACCAAGCAATTTTTGATGTTTTGAAAAGTCGTCACCAAGCGGATACCGGAGACAATATTATTATTACGCATGGGGACTTCCATCGCGTAGAAGGCGGTACCAATACACTTCAGATTGTTAACGTTAAATAGCACTAAAAACACTTACTCCTTGCATCAGCACGGAGTAAGTTTAGTGGCTCTTATCCTGTAACCATAAACAAACCCCATCACTCTCAGCCTCAATTGATTTTAGGCGCTCCTCATGCAAGACTTGCTCTTCAGGAGTACAAAAAACAACGGGCAATGGCTTTCTATCTTTCAAAACCTGGCTAACTGGCGAACCAACCGTGGTCTCTTCACCCCCGTCCTCATCATCCAATAAGGAAGACTGCCCACCCGTCATCATCAAAAAAACTTCTGCTAAAATTTCCGCATCTAACAAAGCCCCATGAAGCGTACGATGACTGTTATTAATCGCATACCGTTTACAGAGAGCATCCAAACTATTACGCTGCCCAGGATGCTTTTTTCTGGCATAGACTAAGGTGTCCAAGACCGTACAGTGCGTCTCTAAAGCACCTGAAGCATAATTCATACGGGCCAATTCTGTTTCAATAAAACCGGTATCAAAAGGCGCATTATGAATAATTAATTCGGCCCCCCGAACAAAATCGATAAACTCATCTGCTATATCTTCAAATCGCTGCTTATCTTGAAGAAATTCATTCGTTAGACCGTGTACGTCTATAGCCCCCTGATCAATCAATCGATCGGGATTCAAATAGACTTGAAACTGGCGACCTGTAACACGCCTATCAAGCAACTCAATACACCCAATCTCAATGATCCTATGACCCTCAGCGACTGAAATACCCGTAGTCTCTGTATCTAAAACGACCTGTCTCATAAAATAATCACGCTAATGAATCTACGCCGTCATTAGCTAATCGGTCCGCATGGTCATTACCTGGATTACCAGAATGACCTTTCACCCAGACCCAATTAATATCATGTCGACTCATAGCCTGATCCAGGCGACGCCATAAATCTACATTTTTAACCGGTTTTTTTGCCGCGGTCAGCCAGTTCCGTTTTTTCCAATTAAAAATCCATTCGGTAATACCTTTTAAAACATATTTCGAATCAATATTTAAATTAACTTTACAGGAATGCTTTAGACTTTCTAAGGCCATAATAGCCCCCATTAACTCCATACGGTTATTAGTGGTCTCAATCTCTCCCCCAAACAACTCCTTGGTATGCTCCTCATATTGCAGGACCACGCCCCAACCACCCGGCCCCGGATTTCCACGGCAAGCCCCGTCTGTATAGATTTCAACCACGGTTATATTTTTTTCATTCATTAACAAAAGACTCTACCAATAATAATTAACACAACGAACTGTTAAATGGGTTTAACAACAGAAAGGCCTAGATATCGATCTAAAGTGTCTAATTTGGTGACATTATGACAACGTTTAATCCCCCTTAAGGCATAAGCAGTAACAAAATAAGACTCTGCTCTTCGCCGGTATTCCTGAGGGACCTGATAGTGTTTCCGACAATCAAAACCTGCAACTTTTTCCACCTCATAATCAAGCGATAAGAGCCTATTACTCAATTGTGCTCGACTCAACGCATGATTTGGCAATGATATTTTATTAAGTGTTCTGGCCAGAGAATAATCAGACGCAAACCAACTCCAAGGATTAAAACCAATAATAATAACCTCTCCTTCAGGCTTTAGCACTCTGTCAACCTCATCTAGAATAGCTGAAAAATCGTCTGCAAACTCTAAAAAATGAGGCAGGATAACAAAATCAATCGATTCTGTTTCAAAAGGCAATAAATAGGGTTGCCCGACAAGATAAGAACAAGGCACTAGATAATGCAACGAGGAATCCATAATAAAAGAATTCTGAGCACAGTACCCATTCAAAAAATCTCTTTCCCAACCTAAAAAACCTATTTGCAATAGACATTGCATACTCGTTACTGAAAGGTTGCGCCGTAAGAATAAAGACTCATTATGTCGTAACACTTTGCCTTGAGGCGTCTTAAACCACTTGTAAAGAAGATCCCTAATCACAACATTATTAAATAAAAAATCAATTAATAAATGAGTTAAAATACCACAATTCTTTTGTGCATTATATTGCCTTATTGTCCGAATTAATGAAATATTTCCTTATCGTTATAAATATTCTTCTCAGTGGCTGTGCGATTCAAAATCAGCTCGCCGTTATGCCCAGTAATCTACTACCGACCCATCAAGACAGTGTTTCACACAGACTAACAGAAAAATTAGCACCCCCAACAACTAAAAATCAAACAAACATTTGGCAACGAATCTTTGATAACTACCGACTTCAAGAGATTAACCACCCCAAAATTACTCAACAAATCGAGCGCTACCTGAAGAACCCTAAATTTTTAGAAATTATTCAAAAACGTGCTGAACCTTATCTCTATCTTATTTCCGAAGCAACAGAACGACAAAATCTTCCCGGTGAACTTGCATTATTACCTATCATAGAAAGCGGTTTCCAACCTAACGCCTACTCTTCTGGAAAGGCATCTGGTCTTTGGCAATTTATTCCATCAACGGGACGAATGTTTGGCCTAAAACAGAATTGGTGGTACGACGGTCGCCGAGATGTCTATGCCTCAACGCAAGCCGCCACACGTTACCTCAAACAACTCAATGAAGAATTCAATGGCGACTGGCTTTTAACACTCGCCTCGTATAATGCTGGGAAAGGCACTGTCCGCAAAGCCATTAAAAAAAATAAAAAGAAACACCGGTCAACAACATTCTGGGCACTGCCACTACCCCAAGAAACACGTGCATACGTTCCAAGATTATTGGCTATCGCCCGAATTTTAGCTCATACCAAAGACTATCATCTACCCCAACCGACTGCTGCAAACAAACCCTATCTCGCTCTGGTTGACATCAAAACACAACTAGATCTTAAAAAAGCAGCCGAACTCGCACAAATCCCATTGCAAGAACTCCTTCAACTGAATGCTGGTCTAAACCGATGGTGCACACCCCCCCATGGACCACACTACTTGTTAATACCCAAAGAAAAAAAGGCACGCTTTGAAGAAAAACTAGCTACACTTCCTCTAAATGAACGCCTAACTTGGCGCCGTCATAAAATAACCGCTGGTGAAAATCTAGGTCTCATCGCACTGAAATATCACACCAGTGTCAAAGCGATTCGTGAAGTCAACCGACTTTCGGGTTCCCTCATTAGAACGGGTAAATTTTTACTCATTCCCACTGGCCAAAATAGTAAATACAATAGCTATGCTGCCACGGCACGCTCTTTTAAAAACCATAACACGGTTAAGAAAACAACCGTCTATACCGTTAAAACGAATGATAACTTATGGTTAATTGCCCAAAAGTTCTCAACACAGTCAACTAAAATTGCTCAACTCAACCACCTCAAGAAAACCACTTATCTCCAACCAGGACAAAAACTACGCATCCCTCAAAATAAAAAGAACACCCTCAGCAAACGATTATCTTTAGGTAGAGCACTACAAAAAATTTATTACACTATCCGCCGAGGTGATTCATTATCGCGCATCGCGAAGAAATTCAATGTTTCAATTAGCAACCTCCGCAAATGGAATAAGCTTGGCCACTATATCCAACCGGGTCAGAAACTAAAACTCCTTATTAACAATCCTTAGTCTTCTTCGGCTCATCCATAATGATCTTAGGAACCGCCTTCAATAATTGTTGGGTGTACGGTCGCTTCGGATCATTCAAGAGCTGATAGACGGGTCCATATTCCACTATCTTCCCCTCATACATAACAGCAAGTTCATCTGCTATTTCTGAAACAACGGCTAAGTCATGGGTAATAAATAAATAACTCATTCCATACTGCTGCTGCAATGATTTTAACAGCAGAATAATCTTCTCTTGAACTGAAACATCAAGTGCACTGGTCGGTTCATCACAAATAATAAGTTTAGGTCGAACCGCCAATGCTCTCGCAATACAGATTCTTTGCCTCTGTCCTCCTGAAAATTCATGGGGATAACGCATCGCACATTCCACGGATAAACCAACTTGTTGCAATAATGTGGCCACCTCAACTTTACGCTGCTGAGAGGAAATTTCCGGATGCAATGATCGCAACCCCTCCCCAATGATCTGTCCCACTAACATCCGAGGATTCATAGAAGAAAAAGGGTCTTGGAAAATGATTTGTATATTTGACCGCATCTGGCGCAAAGACTCGCCCTGCAAACCATTGATATTTTGACCTGCCCATATAATTTGACCTTCAACATTTTCAATCAAATTCAACAACCCTTTTGCCAAGGTTGTTTTGCCACAACCCGACTCACCAACAAGCGCCAATGTTTGCCCTGCATATAATGTTAAATTCACACCATCAACTGCTTGGTGGTGACTCACTATGCGATTAAAAAATCCTTTTCTGACCGGATACGAAATTCTAATATTCTTCAGCTCAAGTAGAATATTTCGCGTTAAATTCGCTTCTGCACGGCAACTGTCAATAGAAGGTAACGCGGCTAATAACTTTTGCGTATAAGCGTGCTCTGGGTAGGTAAATAACTGCCGGGTTTCAGCTACTTCGACAATACGCCCTTTTCTCATGACCGCCACGCGATCAACCATAGATGAAACTAATGCAAGATCGTGACTAATTAACCATAAACTCATACCGATCTGGCGCTGAATAGACTTAAGCAACGTCAAGATCTGTGCCTGTATCGTTACATCCAATGCTGTTGTCGGTTCATCAGCAATTAACAAATCAGGTTCTCCGGCTAGTGCCGCTGCAATCATAACGCGTTGTAATTGTCCTCCTGAAAATTGATGTGGGTAATCATCGATACGACTTTCTGGTGTGGGTATCTCAACCTGTCGTAACAGTGTCAATACACGATTTTGGATCTCGCTGGGTGATAATTCAAAATGTATCTTAATCACTTCAGCAATTTGATGACCAATACTCTTAACAGGGTTCAATGCCACCATGGGATCTTGGAAAATCATGGCAATTCTACGCCCTCTGATTTGACACATACTCATTTCTGGTAAGGTTAATAAATCCTGTTCCTTAAAAAAAACATGCTTTCCAGTCATTGTTGCACTACGGGGTAATAACCTTAGAATAGCCAATGCTGATACTGACTTACCCGACCCCGATTCGCCCACTAGACCAAAAGTCTCTGACTCAAAAATATCAAAACTAATATCATCTACCACCAAAACTTTTTCACTATCGGTCTGAAACTGCACCGATAAACCCTGTACGGATAACACTCGCTTAGTCATGTTAGTTACGCCTTGGATCAAAAGCATCCCTAACCGCATCCGCAAATAAATTTGCCGTTAATACCAACATAAACATAAACACAAAAGCTGCAATCAAGGGCCACCACACCACCGGCTCTCTTGCCATTTCTAACCGCGCGCCATTAATCATATTGCCCCAACTATAAGTACTAGGATCAACGCCAACATTAATATAAGACAATACGGCCTCCGCTAAGACTAAGGCACTAAAATCCAAAACAACCGAAATCAAGATGATATGCATGACATTCGGCAGAATATGTTGAAATAAAATACCTACCGGCCTAACGCCTAATACTTTAGCCGCCTGGACATAACCCATTTCACGCAACTTTAAAGTCTCTGCACGTAACATTCGGCAAAGCCCCGTCCAACTGGTTACACCCAAGATTAAACATAAAAATAATAGCCGTAGATCTGCTCGACTCTCAAGATTAGTAAATAATTCCGGATGATTAACCATATAAATCTGAACCATTAAAATAGAGGCCGCAATCAATAACACACTGGGGATAGAATTTAATGTGGTATAACAATATTGAATTAAGTCATCCACCCAACCACGATAAAAACCCGCCAAAATACCAAAAACAACTGCCAGTGGTAACATAATAAAGGTCGTTAAAGAACCAATAACCAGGCCCGTCCGGATGCTTTTAATCGTTTGATAAAAAACATCTTCTCCCACCTTATCCGTGCCCAGAATATGGTAATACGTAGATAACTCAATAATGCCCGATAACCCAACAACCATAACTATAATGATTATCCCCACAAACCCAGGCCGCACTTGAAGTCTACTCTGCCCAGCCTTTTTAGCTAAAAACAAAGCACGCAGACCTAGCCATGACACGCAAAAAACAAACCCCTTACTTAGTCCGGCAATTAATTTAGTTAACACATCAGCTGTTTTTTCAATCTCGGGATTTAGCAAATGGCTGCCACCAAATTTTAAGCGTGGAAAATCCCACGACTGATAACCATTTACTTGGGTGATAGATACCTTACTATAAAGATAAGCTGAAAAAGGGGCAGAATAGGTTTTTTCCGTCTGTTGCCACAACGGCTGAGTGCAGTAATCTAACACACTAATAATCCCAGAAGCGCGTTGCCCTTCAGCCTTAAAATGAAGAGAATCCAAGAGCCCAATAGCGATGAAAAACACTAAAATTATCATCGACACCATCGCGCTTTTATTGGCCGCTATTTTATTCAACGGTCGTTTAAGCCCTTCATGATTCCTTAAAAAAAATGCGCTAACCACCACCGTGGTTAACAATAGATAAATAAGCGCATCCGTCCATAAAATTATCATCTGAATTAAACCTATAACAACTTCACACGAGGATCAACCAAGGTGTAACAGATATCCGTCAATAATAAACCAATGATATACAGTACTGAGCCTAAAAAAACCATTGATCTGACTATTGCAAAATCCTGTCTATTAATTGCATCAATGGTATAACTACCTAAACCCGGTATACTAAAAAAAGACTCCATAATTAAACTACCCATAAACAACAACGGTAAAACCACAACAACGCCGGTTAAGATAGGGATCATCGCATTACCTAAAACATGCCGGAATAGTACCTGTGTTTCAGACAATCCTTTTGCTCGAGCGGTTACCACATAATCTTTTTCAACTTCTTCAATAAATAAAGCCCGATACCAACGCCCCCCCGAGCCTAACCCTGATACGACACTAATCACAACCGGTAAAATTAAAAACTTCAAGGCATCAACACCAGAACCAAAACCAGATATAGGGACCAATTTAAGCAATTTGCTAAACAAAAATTGCCCACCAATAATATAAAACAGTACTGAGATAGACATGATCACAACACAAGCAACCAAACCCCAAAACTCTAGATAACTCTGCCTAAAAAGAACCATCAACAATGCAGCCAATATGTTAACCAATAATCCTATCATTAAAGAGGGTAATGCAACGGCCAAACTTGGCCACATCCGCTGCTTAATATCCGCACCAATATTCCTTCCACTGTCAGAAACACCAAACTGAAAAACAAATAACTTTATCGATTTTTGATAAAAAATCGTTTCGGTTATCTGGTTAAAAGAATCCTTCCCAGAATTAATAAATAACGGTAAATCATAGCCATGGTCAATTTTCCACTTACTCACTGCTTGCTCAGTGACATGCTTCTGCCCTAATTGCATTCTTGCCATATCATCTGGCGTATTAACCACAAAGAATAAAAAGAACGTTAAAATATTAACACCCAGTAACAGGGGGATCGTATACATAAGCCGGCGGATAATATACTGAATCATCTGTTGTCCATATCCGTTAAGAGATCCATATAACTCACATTAGCGCTCATTAATGACTGCCCTTTTACGTCTGCGATAGATCACCACCGCAGGCCAAAATAAAATAGCCCCCACCCCAATCAAAAGCATCAAAGGCCACCATAAAGGTCTATTCCATAGTTGACGTTGCCGAGCACGATAGTCACTATCAATACGCGTATATTTCAACTTATTATTCGCCATAAGATTAGGCTTAATATTTTGATACCATTTATGAATAAGCGAATAACTTTTAGGATAAAACCCTAAAACCCAAGGAGCATCATAGCGAATGATTTCCTGCAATTGATGAATTTTTTCTAATCGAGCCGGACCATTAGCCAAATTACGCATTTCCTCAAAGAGCCGATCATACACAGCATTTTGATAATTGGCTGCATTTTCACCCCCTGTTTTAATTTTTGAATGTGGCCCATATAACAAAAAGAAAAAGTTTTCTGGATCCGGATAATCCGCATTCCAGCCCCATAAAAATAATTGCGCATTACCCGAACGAATTTTCTGTTGAAACCTATTATAGTCGGTTGCCCGAATGACTAATTGAAGACCTAATTTTGAGAATTGTTTCCGATACCAATTCAACCGCGCTCTATCGTCAGGACCACTCGCTGCCGTATCCAAATAAAGCACTAAAGCCTCTTGGGTAGATGGGTCAACGCCACCTCTAAAACCCGCCTCACTTAACAATCGCTTAGCGGTATCAATTGACTTACGATGATAGCCCTCATGCCAGTCATAAACATAAGGATTTAGCCCCTGCGCACCGGGCTCATAACCAAATATTCCCGGAGGTAATAAACCTTGCGCGGGCACACCTCGACCATTCATAAAAATGGCTATATATTCCTCATAATCAATGATAATCGAAATCGCTTGTCTTAATTTTCTTGCCTTATCCGATCTTCCGCCGACAACTTCATCTATCATGTTAAACCCCAGATAAGAAATCGAAGTAGTGACCGCCGTTTGCAATCGAATTTCTTTTTCCTGTAATGCCGGTGTTAGGGCCGCCTTCCCGTCACCCATAAACTGAATCGCCTGATCAAAACTATCCGATGCTACCCCCGAAGCATCATAGTAACCTTGCAAAAACTTATTCCAATAAGGAATGGTTTCTTTCTCTAAAACATAAATGACCTTGTCAATAAAAGGTAATGACTTTCCTGCATCAACCAACAACCCCGACTCCAAATCACCCAACTCACCCGAATTAGGGTAGCGTTCCAAATGAAAATATGGATTCTTGGATAAAACCATTTGTCGATTAGGATTATTCTCCAACAACATATAAGCGCCTGAGCCTATTGGAAACCAATCTAATGAAATATTTTTTTCGGCTAAGCCATCTTGACCATAAAAAACATCTGCCTCCCATGGCATCGGAGAGAAAAAAGGCATCGATAACCAAAAAATAAATTGCGGGTACTTACCATAAATACGAATCCGAAAGTGGTACTTATCAATCACTTCCACGCCAGAAATATTTTGCGCCCTAAACGCAACCGGATCCTGTATTCCCTCCATCTTAGAAAATTCTTCTAAACCAACAATATACTCCTTCATCAATTCTGCAATAGGCGAGTGTATTTTTGGGTGAACTAAGCGCTTGATCTGATGGACATAATCTTCTGCAACCACTTCTCGCGTCCCTCTGTGCTCAAAATCAGTAATGGTAGAAATATCAATGACGTCTTCTAGCTGTAGATTATGATAAATATAATCCTTAGCTTTTGCTAAAGCGGGGTGTGGTTGAAAACGAATACCTGGCTTAATTTCAATCATATAATCTGTGAAATGGACTTGTTCAGGCTCCACATGGGTTTTTATCAATGCGCCCGATTGATCCTCAATGAGATAGGTTATTTCCGGCATTTTTGCCGCCGTCAAAGGAACTAATTGATACGGCCGTTTTAAATAATGATACTGAAGTAGCGGTTCATAAATTTGTCCAATAATTGCATACTCATTGGAGCTATAGGAAACCGCAGGATCTAAATGCTTGGGACGCTCCGAGAAAGAACTGTATAAAATGGACTGCTTGTCTTCTTTTTCTGGATAAGGATTATTTAACATAGCATCATGACAACTGCTAAGTAATAGGCAATGAATTAATAGCAACCAACGCTGACAACTAACACTAAACATTAAACAGTCATTTCCTTAAATTTACTGGACAACGATAAACAGCTCATAGATACTTAATATATTCTATCAATAATTTTAACAGGAGATGATAATGGGTTTTTTGCAGGGCAAGCGCATTTTAATTGTTGGCCTAGCCAGCAACCGTTCAATCGCCTGGGGCATCGCTCAGGCAATGCACAGGGAAGGCGCTGATTTAGCGTTTACGTATCAAAATGAAAAATTAAGAGGTCGCGTAGAAAAAATGGCCGCTGAATGTGATTCAACTATTACCACTGAATGTGATGTTAGTTCTGATGATCAAATTGATAACGTTTTTGATACTCTAGCACAACATTGGGATGGTTTAGATGGAATTGTTCATTCTGTTGCTTTTGCCCCTCGAGAAGCCTTAGAAGGCAGTTATGTTGATTCAGTTACACGCGAAAACTTCCGTATTGCTCATGACATTAGTGCCTACAGCTTTGCCGCATTGGCGAAAGCCGGTAGACCTATGATGGAAGGCAGAAATGGCTCTTTACTCACATTGAGCTACTTAGGCTCACAAAGGGCGATTCCTAATTACAATGTCATGGGTGTTGCAAAAGCTAGCCTAGATGCAAATGTGCGCTATATGGCTGCTTCTTTAGGCCCGGGTGGAACACGTGTTAATGCTGTATCAGCCGGTCCAATTAGAACCCTTGCGGCAGCTGGAATCACTAACTTTAGATCTATGCTCAGTAAAGCTGCCGATACCGCTCCCATGAAGAAGAATGTTTCAATTGAGGAAGTTGGCAATGCTGCGGCTTTCTTATGCTCAGACCTCGCTTCTGGAATTACCGGAGAAATTCTCTTTGTAGACGCGGGTTATAATATCGCAGGATTAGCCGCATCGAGCGAATAATTAGTTTTTTACTGCGCATAAAAAAGGGGCGTTAACGCCCCTTTTTTACACCCTAAAATTTATCACCTCTTAAGGCTCTAATACATTAACTAGTGCATTCGCTTGTAAACTACTTAATACAGCATCAAAGTCACCATCAGCCAACAACTTGCTAATGTTAGTTCGAGCAATACTAAACTCCTTTTTATTTGCTTTTGCTAATTGCCCTTCCGTAACACTTAATAAATTCACCACGGCCTGTTCACCCGACTCTAAAGCGACTACCATGGTCGTCGGCCGGTCACCTTTGGGTTTTGCACCAACAAAAATAGCACTGCCGATTTCCCATGGGAAATCAGCATTATTTCTTTGTACATCATCCGCAACTATAAAAGATAATCCTTTTTCCTTGGCTAATACTGCCAACGACTGCCCTGATTGAACGAGCGACTTTAATTCCTTAGCCACGGCTAAAGCCTGTTGCTTAGCTGCATCGCTTTTAAGTCGATCTTTAATCAAGGAACTTACTTCCGACAATGGCCTTACTTTTGCTAAGCTATGGCTCAAAACCCTTAAAACCACTATTCGGTCTGAACCCAATTCTATAACTTCACTATTATTTCCTGCCAATACATCTTCAGAAAAAGCTTTTTCTCGAACCAAGTCTTCAACTGAAAGGTCATCATGACCTTGAGTACGAGTAAAACTCTCGGTCTGTCGAACAGAGACACCAATAGATTCTGCTGCCACCTCTAAAGTGTCAGGATTTTCAAAACTAATTTCAGCGAGCGTCTCACCTAACTCATAAAAAATATTTTCCGCCTCTACCTTTTTAAAACCTAGCTCAACAACTTTCTTAACTTCCTCATAGGGCTTAACGACACCTGGTGTTAATTCAGTCACTTTAATAATATGATAACCAAATTCAGTTTTCACAGGTTCTGAGACTTCACCTTCTGCCAATCCGAGTGCTATTCCTTCAAAGGCTGCATCCATATCCCCAGCAACAATCAATCCTAAATCACCGCCTTTACTGGCCGATAATTTATCCGCTGAAAATTCACGGGCTAACGCTTCAAAACCACTGGTTTTTAAACGTTCTTTAATCTCTGCTGCTTGTACTAAAGCCGTATCCATATCAGTCAATAAAATATGACTTATTTTTCGGCGCTCATCTGTCCTAAAGGCATCTTGTTGATCTTGATAAAACAACTCTAATTGAGCCGGTGACGGATGAATACTTTTAGCTAGATCATCTAATGCTAACTCAATATATTCAATAGCAACTTTGGCCTCAGTACGATAACTTTCAGCATTGTCCTGATAGTATATCTGAATTTCTTCATCCCCAACTGCTGTAACATCTGTCGGCAAAGGAACGATTACAAAACGTGCAGACCGTGACTGATTCTGAATCTTAAAGAACTGCTCAACATCGTAATCGGTAGTAAATCCACTCTCTACAATAGTACGTTGGAATTGCTCCATAATCATGGCTTTCTTAATTCTTCTGACAAATTCATCAGAAGTCATTTTTTGCTGCGACAATAAATTCTGATAACGTTCTTTATCAAACTTGCCCTCAGTTTGAAAATATTCTAGCGTAGCCACAAAATCACGAACAGACTTATCTGTTACTGCAAGCCCCTCATTTTCTACATACTGTAGCAATACCTCATCTCGAATAAGCTTTTCTAATGCCAATTTCTTCAATTGTGTTTCGTCAATATTCATACCCTTAAAACTTTGGCTATGTTGACTATAGGCTCGGTTTACATCACGTTGAAAGAATTCTTTATCGCCAATAGTTACAACGGGACTCTCCTCACCCTCTCCCAAATAATTCTGAATGCCCCATAATCCAAATGGAACACAAATCATTAGTAAAATCAGCCATGAAAATACACCCTGTGACTTCTCTCTTATCTTTAGCAACATAATGCTTTACCTTGCGCAAACAATTAAAAAAAATTTCATACCGTCAGATACAAAAAAACCCCAGACTCTTGAGTCATGGGGTTTCCATATACTTGGCGGAGCGGACGGGACTCGAACCCGCGACCCCCGGCGTGACAGGCCGGTATTCTAACCAACTGAACTACCGCTCCAATTCTTTTGGTGGGTGCTGAGGGGATCGAACCCCCGACCCTCGCCTTGTAAGGGCGATGCTCTCCCAGCTGAGCTAAGCACCCAGAATCAAAAAGCTATTTTACCGAATCTTTAAGAGATTTTCCAGCTTTAAATGAAGGAATATTTGCTGCTGAAATTGTAATCTCCGCTCCTGTCTGAGGATTACGACCTTTTCTTTCTACACGATGCTTTACCAAGAAAGTACCAAACCCAATAAGCGCTACTGAACCTTCATTCTTTAAAGTTTCAGTCACCACACTGGTGAATGCCTCTAAAGCTTTTGCTGTATCTGCCTTTGACAAGCCAGACGCGTCAGCCATAGATTCAACTAATTCCGATTTATTCATCTACTTTCCCCTTCATTGGAGTTTAAAATTCAATTTAGCCTTAGTGCTAAAACCACTGACGTAGTTTATAGTGTGGATACTAAAACTGTCTATGTTTTTATCGCTATTTTTAAATATTCATCTCACGCTAGACAACATGCCATCAATACCCCCGTTAATGAGATGACAACCGACTTGATGACGCTGTGGCTGTTTCCGATTTCTCCGTCGCGCTAGAGTCCTCATCCAAAAGAGCTGTTGGCTGATATTGTAAGGCACTTTCAAGCACCTCATCTATCCACCGTACCGGGCGAATAACTAATTTCTCTAAAATGGCTTCGGGTATTTCTTTCAAGTCCTTTTCATTTTCCCAAGGAATTAAAATCGTAGTTATTCCACCTCTATGCGCTGCTAATAACTTTTCTTTTAATCCACCAATGGGCAACACTTCACCCCTCAACGTAATCTCACCGGTCATGGCAACATCCGATTTTACAGGTATATTAGTCAATGCAGAGACAATAGCCGTACACATTGCAATACCTGCACTTGGACCATCTTTGGGGGTTGCCCCTTCTGGAACATGAATATGAACATCATGCTTCTGACTGGTTTTTTCATCTATCCCTAACAACTTTAACCGGCTCTGAACAACCGTGCTTGCCACTCGAATAGACTCTTTCATAACCTTCTCAAGATTACCTGTTGGGTCTTTAAAATTTCCTTTACCATTCACTAAGGCCGCTTCGATGGTCAATAACTCACCACCCACCTCAGTCCAAGCCAACCCAGTAACCTGTCCAATCCTATTTTCCGCTTCTGCTTGTCCGTAGCGAAATCGCTGAACACCCAGATAAATCTCCAGACTTTCTTTATCTAAGATTATTTTCTTATCGTCGCGACACAACAATAATTGCTTGACCACTTTACGACAAATTTTTGAAATCTCACGCTCCAACCCTCGAACCCCGGCTTCACGCGTATAAAACCGAATAATATCTCTAACAACTTCTTCAGAAATATCAATCTCACCTTTCTTCAAGCCATTATTTTTAATCTGCTTTGGAATCAGATAACGTGTCGCAATATTAGCTTTTTCATCTTCCGTATAACCCGCTAAACGAATAACCTCCATTCTATCTAGCAATGCCGATGGAATATTTAAGGTGTTTGCTGTCGCCACAAACATGACATCAGACAAATCAAAATCAACCTCGAGATAATGATCAGAAAAAGTATGATTCTGCTCAGGATCCAATACCTCCAACATTGCAGAAGCAGGGTCACCTCTAAAATCCGTAGCCATTTTGTCAATCTCATCCAGTAAAAACATAGGGTTACGCGTTTTTACTTTAGATAAGTTTTGTAAAATCTTTCCCGGTAAAGAACCAATATAGGTTCTCCGGTGCCCTCGAATTTCAGCCTCATCTCGAACCCCCCCTAAAGCCATACGAACATATTTCCTATTCGTGGCCCGCGCTATAGATTGACCCAAAGACGTTTTACCAACACCCGGAGGCCCGACTAAGCATAAAATTGGACCTTTCAGCTTTCTGACCCGCTGTTGGACGGCCAAATATTCCAAGATGCGCTCTTTAACCTTCTCTAATCCAAAATGGTCAGTTTCAAGAACTTCTTCAGCAACCTTTAAATCATGACGAACTTTGGTTTTCTTTTTCCAAGGAACATTAATCATCCACTCAATATAACTGCGAACAACGGTTGCCTCTGCCGACATGGGCGACATCAACTTTAACTTATTGAGTTCTGACTCAGCTTTAGTCTTGGCTTCTTTCGACATCCCTGCCTTTTTAATATTAGCAGCCATCTCTTCTATTTCATTAGGCACATCATCCATCTCACCTAACTCTTGCTGAATGGCTTTCATTTGCTCATTCAGATAATACTCGCGCTGATTCTTTTCCATCTGTTGCTTAACACGACCGCGAATCTTTTTTTCCATTTCCAAAAGACCCATTTCACCTTCCATAAGGGTCATCAGGTTTTCTAACCGGTCAGCAACTTCAGTAGTTTCTAATATAATTTGTTTTTCATCTAACTTTAACGCCATATGCGCAGCGATGGTATCACCTAGACGACTCGCATCATCAATGCCTGCTAATGAACTTAAAACTTCGGGGGGAATTTTATTATTCAATTTAACGTACTGATCAAATGAATTTATAACCGCCCGAACGAGCACATCGGCTTCCTTGTCTTTTAAATCAAATGAATCCTCTAGCGTTTCAACTTCGGCAGAATAAAAAGTCCCTGTTTCTTTAATTTCTGAAAACCGGCAACGCTCGCAACCTTCAACCAGTACTTTCACCGTACCATCCGGTAATTTAAGCAATTGTAAAATATTTGCTAATGTCCCAATTTCATATAAATCTTCTACTAAGGGGTCATCAATTTCCGCTTCTTTTTGAGCAATTAATAAGATTTGTTTATCTTCTTTCATCGCCATATCAAGCGCATCAATCGACTTTTCTCTCCCTACAAATAGAGGAATAACCATATGCGGATAAACCACAACATCTCGTAATGGTAATACCGGCACTAAAGCATTCATTGGTGATAAACCCGTTTCATCTGTTTCCATAGTGGGACCTTCTAATAATTCAGTTACATTGCTCATGCAATCCACACCTAATATGGTGTTAACCTTTAAAATAACAAGTATTGTATAACGTACTTTTCTAGTGCCTTATCAATATAACAACTTATGCGTCTGTGCCAGATGCCACTATAGAGTCATTTTCATAAACTAAATATGGCGAGTTTTTACCCTCAATCACTGAACCATCAATCACAACCTTAGTCACACCTTCAGATGAGGGTATTTCATACATCGTATCCAAAAGAACTGATTCCACAATAGTTCTTAATCCGCGCGCACCGGTTTTTCTTTGTGTGGATTTTTTAGCAATTGCCGATAAAGAATCATCCCTAAACTCTAACTCAACACCCTCCATATCGAAAAGTAACTGATATTGTTTTACCAAAGAATTCTTTGGCTCGGTAAGAATTCGAATTAATGCGCTCTCATCTAATTCCTCTAATGAAGCTACAATGGGTAATCGACCAATAAATTCTGGAATCAACCCATACTTAATCAAATCTTCAGACTCAACTTTTGCAAAAATCTCACCGACATTACCTCGGTCTTCTTTGCTTTTTACATCGACAGAGAAACCAATCCCGCTTTTCTCGGTACGATCTTGAATCACTTTATCAAGACCTGAAAAAGCACCGCCCACAATAAACAACATATTACGGGTATCTACTTGCAAGAATTCTTGCTGGGGATGCTTCCTTCCCCCTTGCGGTGGCACAGAAGCCACAGTGCCTTCAATTAGCTTTAACAAGGCCTGCTGAACCCCTTCGCCCGAAACATCACGCGTCAATGATGGATTATCAGATTTTCTAGATATTTTATCTATCTCATCAATATAGACAATTCCGGTCCCTGCCTTTTCGACATCATAATCACAATTTTGCAATACCTTTTGAATGATATTTTCTACATCCTCACCCACATAACCTGCTTCTGTTAAAGTTGTAGCATCTGCGATAGTAAAAGGAACATCCAATAATTTAGCTAACGTCTCAGCCAATAACGTCTTACCCGACCCTGTTGGGCCAATCAATAAGATATTGCTTTTTGCTAATTCCACATCATCTTTCTGCGCCTTATTTTTAAGGCGCTTGTAATGATTATATACCGCCACAGCTAGAATTTTCTTCGCGCTATTTTGGCCAATCACATACTCATCTAGAACTTGATTAATTTCTTTTGGCGTTGGAAGATCCGTTCTCTCAGTACCTGTCTCCTCTTGCAGTTCTTCGCGAATAATATCATTACAAAGCGCTACACATTCATCACATACGTATACCGACGGGCCTGCTATCAACTTCTTTACTTCATGCTGGCTTTTACCGCAAAACGAACAATACAGTAACTTTTCATCCTCTACACTGCGTTTATCATCACTCATCGAAAACCTCTTAAACCTAATTTATCCGCTTAATCTTGCACTAAATGTTGATAGACTCAATACAACTTTAGAATACCTATCGATCAGAACCCGCCACCCGACTTGCCAAAACTTTATCGATCAACCCAAACTTTACCGCATCAGATCCACTCAAAAAGTTATCTCTATCCGTATCTTTCTGAATCTTCTTCATCGTTTGTCCCGTATGATCCGCCATAATCCGGTTGAGCCGCTCTCGAACCAAAATAATTTCTTTAGCATGAATATCAATATCTGAAGCCTGCCCCTGAAACCCACCTAATGGTTGGTGTATCATCATTCTCGAGTTCGGTAAACAATAGCGTTTACCTTTCGCCCCCCCAGTAAGCAATAAGGCCCCCATACTCGCCGCTTGTCCAACACACATGGTCGAGACATCCGGCTTAATAAACTGCATGGTGTCATAAATAGCCAATCCAGCAGAGACAGAGCCACCTGGAGAATTTATATATAGGTGTATATCTTTATCTGGATTCTCTGATTCCAAAAAAAGCAATTGAGCAACAATCAAATTAGCCATATGATCTTCAACTTGCCCAACCATAAAAATAACACGCTCCTTTAAAAGCCGTGAATAAATATCATAAGAACGTTCACCTCGAGCCGTTTGCTCGATAACCATAGGAACCAAACCACTATTCGTTAATTCAGCAACGCTTTCTTTAAAATCAGCCATTTACAACCCCTGAATTCTGTGGCGTCATTAATTCATCAAACGCAACATTCTCCTCAACCACGGTATTATGCTTAACGACCCAATCAATCACCTGCTCTTCAAGAATCATTTTCTCTACATCAGCCAAGCGTTTTTTATCTGCATAATACCAATTTACCACATCCTCTGGCTTCTCATAAGTATTAGCCATTACTTCAATTTCTTGACGCACTCTTGCTGCATCCACTTGTATGGTATTTTCTTGGACAATCTCTGATAACAGCAACCCTAACGCAACCCGGCGCTTAGCTTGATCTTCAAACATCTCACGCGGCAAGTCGCTATCTGAAATGACCTGCTTTTGACGCTTAGCATTTTCCTTATAAGGCTGTTTAAGTGCTTCTATCTCCTGATCCACTAAGACATCAGGAAGATTTATAGGGAATTTATCAAATAATGAATCCATGACCTGATTCTTAAGGTGCCGTTTAATCGCTTGGCCTAATTCAATTTCTAAATTAGCCTTCACCTCACCCTTAAATGAATCAACATCACCGGCCGTACTGCCAAAGGACTTTATGAATTCTTCATTAACTACAGGCAAATTCATCTCTTCAACCAACACAACTTCAACGTCAAATGTGGCCGTTTTACCGGCTAAATCAGCATTCCCATACTCTTTAGGAAAGACACTATCAAACACCTTCTGTTGGCCCGCACTAAGGCCGAGCAACTCATCTTCAAAACCTGGAATCATTTGATTCGAGCCCAATTCCAATTGATAATTCTCTACCTTTCCATCGGTGAAGTTTTTATCCTCACAAACACCCGAAAAATGAAAGGTTAAACGATCCGTCTCTTGACCACTGCGTTCTACGGCACGCCATTCTTTCTTGTTGAGCCGTAACGTTTCAATGGTTTTTGAAACATTCTCTTCCTGTACACTACAAACAGGCTGTTTAACTTCAATTTGATCTATCCCTGCTAAGTCGACTTCCGGTAAGACTTCAAAATCTGCAACATACTCAAACCCATCATCATTGCCTTGATCCTCACTCGGCACAATATGGGGTGCACCTGCTGGTTTCAAGCTTTCACTTTGCAACGCTTCATAATAAGAAGATTCAACCAACGCACTAATCACTTCGCCCCTAGCGCGCTCACCAAACATTTTCTTAACGACATGAAAAGGCACCTTACCAGGTCTGAAACCATCTAACTTAACATCTTTAGCCAATGTCTTCAGTCGAGCCTCGGTCTTTTCTTGAATGCTTTCTTCCAAAACACGAACAGTCATTTTTCTGCTCAAATCAGAAATTTTCTCAACAGAAACTTGCATTTATTTACCTCAATAAATTTGTGGGGATATAGAATATGGAATGGATAGAATATAGAATAGGTCTGGTAATGTTATGCTAGCACCCTCTAGTAACTGATCTAGTTATAGACGAGTCAAACCAACATCCATTAGGACTCACATCAAAGATACTGGTACCTAAAACCAGCGCGTCTACCAATTCCGCCACATTCGCATTTGAATTATCAGGGTATTATAACTTAATATTCACAAACCTAACAATAAAAAATATTTGTTCCCTTTATGAAAACACTACTTTCTGCGCTGACCCCCCTCGCCATACTCACCCTTGCAATTATTATCTCGGGCGTCTTGGGGTATTTTATATTCCTCGCTATTGACGGGGCCGTTCCTTTGCGCAAACTGATCAGTAAAACAGCCTTGGTACTTCTTCTACTCAGCATATTCCCTTTAATGCATTTTCTGAAACTATCTAAGGCAGACCTAGGTATTGTAGCCAAGAAAGATTTTGCACTCCAAATAATAGCCGGGTTAGTCCTAGGTATCGCTATCCTAGCGCCTCTATTTCTTACTTTTTACTCTCTTGATATCTGGGTTGTTGATACTAATTTTCAGTTCACAACAACAATAATACTGGCTAAGCTATTCAAAATACTGCTCATTTCATTCCTTATTTCCATCCCAGAAGAGATGCTGTTCCGGGGCATTCTTTTGACTAGCCTAAAGCGTGCCAAAGGCGTGCTATTTGCTGTTTTCCTCAGCGCTTTTTATTACGCAGGCCTCCATTTCCTTAAAAGTAAAACAGAAATACCGCCTGATGAAGCCAATCTATCCAGTAGCTACTACTTAATAGCCGACGCTTTAACTCAACTGACTAACCCTGAAAACCTATCGGCCTTTATTGCCCTCATGTCTGTAGGTATCTTTCTTGCCACCATACGAATAAAATCACCTATGAGCCTTGGGATATGCATTGGAATCCATGCCGGCTGGGTCTTTCTAATCAAAACAAATTCGGCATTTCTAAATCGAAACCCTAGCTCTGATTGGTATTTCTTGGTCAGCAATTATGACGGCGTTATCGGTCCTTTAGTCACCGCTTGGCTAACACTCATTACCGCGATATTGATAACCTATACCTATCTACGGGACAAATCGACTAATAACTCACTTGAACCTTAAAGCCGATCCTTCTGATACTATCTGCCACCCGGTCCAACAGATATCCTGGCACAGGAGCAATAACCTGCGCCTCCGGCTGCAGAGATGGTCGCGCTAAAGTATATAAATAAACGCCCTGGATCTTTACTTGGGTCCGAATATCTTGCAAAAACAATTGATATTCCCTAACTTCACCATCAAAATTTATCTTTTCTGGATAATCAAAAAAACAGGTTTGCAGCCAAAGTTCACACACCTGCCCGGTCAACTTAATATTTTCTAAAATGCGCTCTGTAGGCATCATCGTACTATTGATTAACTCTCGCCCAGTTACTGTTGCACTATCTAACTTAAACCATACATGCCCGCCCAATGACCCCCATAGTTCCAAACCACGCCTAACGGATTCTCGATGCAATAAGCTACCATTAGTAATCAACACTAATTTGATCTGGCCCAACTTAGACCTGCGTTCCAAAACTTCCTTAATCACCTCAATAGCCTCATAAAAACTGGCTAAACTCGTCGGCTCACCATTTCCGGAAATAGAAATGTCCTTAATATCTCGACAATTAGGATCAACAGAAAAATCACTGTAAAAACGTCCTGAATCAACATACTCTAGAAAAAAACACAGCTCTTCTCGTAATTTTAATAAATCAATATCCGGTGCACTGCCAACAGATAGCCCAGGCACTTGGCAATAGACACAACGCCAATTACAGGCATTATTCACATTAAAATTAATCCCTACAGAAATTCCACCTGCTCGCCTCGACAAGACGGGATAAATATAAGTCAATCCTGCCACATCACGGCTATGATCTTGGGTAGTTAACGTTGTTGCCATAAAGCGAATAAATATAACCCACAAATATGCTATTCTAGTCGCTTACATTACTAATCATAAGTATTTTTTTAACCACCTTCTTTTGGAGAAACACCATGAGTGAAAGAATTGTAATGCGGACCGGTGAATCCTTAGTCGCTGGCGGTCCTCCCGGAACAGCAGCAGAACCCGAAATAGTTATTGGTGAACTAGACGGTCCTGTTGGCACTGCTCTAGCAACATTAACGGGCGACCAAGTCAAAGGGCACTCGCGCGTTTTTGCTATTTTAAATACCGACATACAAGTTCGCCCAGTCACCTTAATGGTGAGCAAAGTCACTGTTAAAGATAATCGCTACACTAATATCTTAATGGGCACTGTCCAAGCCGCTATTGCAAATGGTGTTTTGGATGCTGTTAGAGCCGGTGACATTCCTAAGGAAAAAGCAAACGACTTAGGTATTATCGTTTCCGTATGGCTTAACCCCAGCGTTGCCACAGATGATAATCTCGACCACCAAATCCTTTTCGATATTCATCGTAAAGCAACGGCCCAAGCAATTCATAAAGCCATGAACCACCAACCGAGTATTGACTGGCTTTTAGAGAATCAAGAAAATATTATCCACAAATATTTTCAAATGGGGCTAGACGGTAAAATCTAATCTTAATAGCTAACACAAAGACCTAAGGGATACAGAGACCGTTAATGCTGTAGCCCTTAGGCGCTTTGCTTCATTGCCTAAAACAGCCAAACAACACTGGCTTCCAACACGCTAACCAACACCACCGCTGCTATTAATTGACTCAAAGAACACGCTAATTGTGAACCCAAAACCCACGCTCAGCTTTCTCGCTTCTCACGGTGGCTCTGCTGCAAAAGCAATTATCCACGCGATAAAAAATCATCAACTCAGTGCTAACATTGGGGTTGTTATTACCAATAATGAGAATTCTGCCATTTCTCAATGGTGTCTAGAAAACACCATAAAAATAATTCACATCAGTGCATTAACACACCCAAATAGCGACCAAGAGGATAAAGCCATTGAAGACGCCCTCTCCGTCGCCGAAACAGATTACGTGATTTTATCTGGCTACATGAAGCATATAAAACAACAAACATTAGCCCGTTTCTCAAACAAAATATTGAATGTCCACCCTGCGTTACTGCCAAAACACGGCGGCCAAGGCATGTATGGTAACCGCGTACATCAAGCGGTTCTTAATGCAAAAGAAACCATTAGCGGTGCCAGTATTCACTTTATCAATGAGGTCTATGATGACGGCCCCGTCATTGCCCAACAAGAAGTTCCTGTGTACCCCAACGATACTGTCGACACACTACGCCAACGTGTACAAGCTATCGAACCTTTGCTTTATATTAAATCAATCGCCAAAATACTCGAAGCCCACCCAAACGATCTAGGCGTTACCTGCCCGAACTAGAATCTCGCCCCGACCCATCCCTGCTAGATCTCCACCATATCTATGCACACGGTTAAAGTGTTGAGAGGAATCTGAAAACTTAGAATCAAATTTCGCCATGGCCTTAAACAACATCGGTAAAAATGAAAACGTATGGGTTCCACAATCACCAAATGTGACCGGAACCTTAGGTTGCTGCCACAACAACAATGTGCCACGACGCATAGCATAGCCAATATTTCGCCCCGTCTTACCCATAACCGCGATAGTTCCCGCCGTCATTCTAGCGCCACAATAATCCCCAGTATCGCCTTCAATTAAAATCATCCCGCGTCGCATATGATCTCCCACACGATCACCCGCATTACCTTTAATAAGGACGGTACCACCTTGGATACCTTTTTTATTCCCCGGTAAAGCACTGCCTAGGAAGTCACCGACATCACCAAGAACCTGTAAAAGTCCATTTTTCATTTGGCAAGCCGCGTAGATCCCAACATTACCCGATACCGTTATTTCCCCCGCGCGCATATCCATCGCCAAATAAGCGCCCACATCACCGGTTACCCGAATACTGCCGCCCTCTAATCCACGACCAATATAATCTAATTTATAAAAACTATTATTGATGTGTATCTTCCCAACATCTGACCCTGAAATCGAAAACAACTCATCAACACGCAATTTTCTTTTACCATTCTGTAATTCAATAGCCGCAATTTCAGCCAACTCTAAACCTGCTAACTTATCACAGGTTATAGGCGACATATCAACACGCTGATTAGGCCTATATTTCATTGTCAACGTCAAATCAGTCATTCATAATCTCCTGTAAATGAAAATGATAGGGCCCTAATTTCCCACCATAATTACCGGCACTAATACGCTTGACACCATTATAAGCACCAATCGAACAAAAGGTCTCCATACCTACTTTCATCGCCTTTTTTATATCCGCCTCGGTCAAACCATCAATAACAATCTCCATGACCGATTCAATTTCTGGAGACAATTCAGACTTTGTAATCCCTTTTAAAGTTGGACAAAAAGCATCATTAGTCGATGCGGTCAACGCCGGGTACTTTGACCCAACTTTAGAACCAGAACGCACCACACCCCCCGGGAAAGGCAAGATTACATTAGGTACTTTGCGCATTTCAAGAACAGCCTTTTCACAGGCCTCTAATGCATCTATTTCAGACTCCGCCAGAATAAGTAAATTACCGCCGCCAATAGCATTCACCTGCCCCGTTGTTTCTTCAACCAGAAATTCACCATCCATCACAGGAATTCGCCAATAACGCTTATCATTAATCATTTTAGAGGTCTGAAAACCATCACCAAAATAACGCAAATTCTTGCCCAAGGGAATTCGGATACCGCCATCGATACCTGAAAACAAAGCAGAGGTCGGAGAGGTCAACACACTCTGCCCCGCTCTCGTTTCAAGCTGTTTTACTAATGATTTGGCACCCATGGTAAACAACATGGCAGAAACGCCTGGACGCCCATCCGGTGTCTCTGAAGGCTTTAAGTAACGCTCAATATCTGCCTCACAACCACAGCCTATGACTGACGTCGCAAACCCCGTCATTGACTTGGCCGCATTAAAAGCCCACTGCTCTGTTTGTGCCGTAATGATGACACGCGTAGCCTTCATCGGAAATGCTTCTGCGAAAGTATGATCGATCAAAACACCATTAATGATCATAAAACACCTCTCTGGGTTGACTGAACAGTCAATGTGTTGCGCCCATCTTCGGTTATTTCATCATCACTAATCTTAAAATTTCCCATCTTCATGGTCATATGGCGACTAAAATATTTCGCCAAATCCTTTTCAATACCGCGATCAAATTCAGGCGTAACAATATGTGTTGTACCCCATTTAATATGAACAATTTCACCGTCTCTAACCACTAATTCGCCATCTTTAAACACATAATCAGGCTTTTCAAACATCTTTTCTCGGTTATCATCCGGTGTATAGACCGTAATATCAGCCCAAGCCCCCACACCCAAATGTCCTCGATTTTCCAAACCCACTAACTTTGCAGCACCTGCGCGCGTCATAATTGCAATCTCTTGCAATGAATACTCCCTGTCAATAGCACCTAACGTTGTCATTTTCTGCGCTTCAGGGTGAATCGTTTTCAACATATCATTCCGAAAACTTCTATCCATCAGTAACCGAATCAAATGTGGGTAAGTGGTAAAAGGAGCGCCATTAGGATGATCTGTTGTCAAAAATATTCGCCAAGGATCTTCAACCAAAAGAAAAGTTTCTAAACCAATCGCCCACTGCAATGCATTAACAAAATTTTGATCCCGATACTTAAAAGGAACCAAACCACAACCCGCATCACATTCTATATCTAGACAAACCCACTTATTAGGGCTTGCATGTTTATGATTAGCATATTGTTTCATGCTATCCCCTGATACCGTAACCGTTTGCCCGAACATAACCTGCCCAACATCAACGGTAATATTCTTATTCTTATTAATTGCTTCGGCAATTTCAGCGGCGCCCGAAGAAAATTTACTGTATATGGGTTAAATGCATAGGCAACCCACCAACACCCTCTATGGTTGACAAGGTCGTATCTTTATTGCCCGGTACGCCAAGGTTACACCCATGAACATGCAATGGATGTGAAATACCCAATTCTTTAACCGCTGTCGCCAAAACACTGAGAATATCTCTAGGGGTCACATTGTAAAACTTATTATTTTCATCCAGATCAAGTTGACGTTGATTAAACTTGAAGGCATTAATACCGCCTGGATTAACAACTTTTACACCAATACATTTTGTAGCATGCAGTGTCCACGCCACATAATCGTTGATTGCTTGTTGATCTTTCTTAGCCGCCATCATTTGCAAGAAATAATCATCACTTCCCATCAAGACATAGCCACCTTTATCTAAAATAGGGATATCACCCATTTCCATATGCGCTTGACGAGCATTAGCCGGCAATACTGCCGGTTCAAAAACCGAGGTATACCCCATTTCAGCATATCGATAACCGGTCACATAAGATGAAGGCAAAGCACGCCCAGTTCCTGATCGTGTTAACTCTGTGGCTGCAACCGGATCAGAGCGATGATCTTCTGGCAACAAAATTCTAGCAATATTATTTTTTCCACCACCGACATGGGTATGCATATCTATAGCACCCGCCATCACTATTTTGCCACGAAGATCAATTTCCTGGTCAACTTGGGTCACTTCTTGCTTCGATACAATACGATCATTTTTGATGTAAATATCTAACGCTTTGCCATTAATATTATTAGCTGGGTCGTAAACCACCCCACCGGTAAGTTTTATTATCATTTTTTACAGTGCCTGATCAATTAACGTCAATACTTCTGCTGTTGAAGGCAGTCCTGACTCCCTTAATTTTTGCAATCGAATAGCAACTACACCATCCATTCGGAAGGCATGGCCACAATGATCGATTCCCGGTGTACCCACCGGAATGAATACCTCTGGTTCTTTTTCAAAATGCATCCCAGAACGACCAATCACAATCGTTGGAACAACATCCTCGGGTGGTAATGCCTTACTATTAAAATCATGTACCCATAACAAGGCATCAACCTCCTTATTCTCCAGCAATAACTGCCCATCATAAAGATAAGGATCGTACTCTGGGAAACCTTTTGCAAAAGACAATCGAGCGGGATAACCTGTCAACCAAGCCGTTACTTGATTCGCTGTTTGATCACCTTCACTACCCCCTAATGGCAAACCAGAGCAGCGCGTTTTTTCATTAAGATCTTTCACCAACTCACAAATAACCTGCACTGTTAATTCTGCATGCGGGAAATCCAAGGCACCCGCCGACCAAGTCACTACACCATAAACTGCCTCTTTTAACTGCTCAACCAACGCCTGCAAGTCAGTTAACGCTATACCGTCTATTTCATAGTGGGAAATATTTTCTCCTTTTACTAAAGCCCTTAAAACGGCCACTACTTCCGGCAAATCCTCATCTGCACAGGGCAATACTTGAGGCCTAACACCCAACGGTGACACCGCTGATTGACCTGAAGGTTCTTTACCTAAATAAACTACTTTACGTTGCGCACTAGTCTCTAGAAACATAGGCGATTCATTCCAGATGAAATGCTCAAAAAAACGCGGTGAAACCTTTTCTAAATCAGTACCAATAACCACCAACAGATCACAACGATTTTTAACCTCAGCAAGCGTTGTATTCATCCAACCCGAATCTTGTAAAGCCAAAATATTACGACGTGTGGTATTAAATGCCATATTATCGATAACTGCGCCATGATGATCTGCCAGAGAAACCAAAGCACGCATGCCATTTACGTCCGTTGCACAGCCCCCAATTAAAGTCTGATGAGAAGCCCTAAGAATATCTGCTGCTTGCGCGACTGCGACCTCAAGTGCAACCTCTTCCCCGCTGACCCTAGGAACAATATCTCCAATGGCTTGTTCAAATGCTGGAGTATTAATAGCACAACCATTTGCCAACACATTAATAGATTTTCCATCTATATTAAGCACCAAATCATCTGTCCCGATACCGCAAAAAGGGCTAGGAACCTCAGTTTTTGTCGTCATCTATTGTCCTATACATGAATTTACACAAGAATTTTATCAAAAAAAAAGGTCGTAGTTATTAAAAACTACAACCTTCTTTTCTTCCTTTTTTGTTCAAACTCTAATCTCAATAATTGAAAAATGCCTTTAATGAAATTAAAAATAACAAAAACAGAAAATTAACGTTTCGAGTACTGCGGACGTTTTCTCGCTTTATGAAGACCCACTTTCTTACGCTCAACTTTTCGTGAATCACGAGTAACAAACCCTGCTGTACGCAAAGAAGGCCGTAACGTTTCATCAAATTCCATCAATGCACGCGTAAGACCATGACGAATAGCACCGGCTTGCCCCGAAGGACCACTACCTTTAACATAAACATCAAGATCAAAATCAGATGTCATTTCAAGATGCTCTAAAGGTTGACGCACGACCATCTGATCTGTCTTACGTCCAAAATAATCATCAATACTTTTACTATTGATAGTGATTTGACCAGAACCTTTTTTTGCATAAACTCGTGCTACTGCACTTTTACGCCGTCCTGTTCCATAATACTGAACTTCTGCCATAGTTTTTTCCTACTAATTCTCTAGATATCCAAAACCTTAGGCTGTTGCGCCTGATGATCATGGTTAGGGCCTGCATATACTTTCAGCTTGCGAAACATCGCTCTGCCCAATGGGTTCTTAGGTAACATTCCCTTGACTGCCGTACTTATAATCCGATCAGGAAATGTTCTTCTTAATTTGTTGAGGTTAACCGATTTAAGGTTACCAATATAGCCTGTATGGTGATAGTAGACTTTATCTTTTTCCTTGTTACCCGTAACATGGATTTTTTCCGCATTGATTACAATAATGTAATCTCCGGTATCCACATGCGGGGTATATACTGGTTTGTGTTTTCCGCGTAAACGTTTTGCAATTTCGCTTGAAAGTCGACCTAAGGTCTTTCCTTCGGCATCAACAACATACCAATCACGTTTCACTTCGGCTGGTTTTGCGCTAAATGTTTTCATCAGTGCTTCGTATTTGATTGAGACAATATAAAACCGTTAATTATAATGAATAAAGCACTCTCCATCAAGTTTTTTTACACCTGCAGCCCAATATTTTGCCTATAACTTAATCTTTAAGGCGTGCAACTTCCGATACAAATGAGTCCTTTCCATACCAATTACCGCCGAAAGCTTGGCAACACTACCACCTGTACGTTCAAAATGATACTGAATATAAGACCTTTCGAACTGCTCTCGCGCCTCTTTTAACGATAAACTAAAGAACTCAGGCATCGTAGACACCTCAGAAACCGCCGACCCCAAGGCTTTTTTTACCTCATCAACCCCAATTTCTTCACCAACGCCTAAAATAAGCAATCGCTGCACCAGGTTCTTCAACTCCCGTACATTACCGGGCCAACCATAATTCCGTAAAAAATTCTGCGCCGCTATAGAAAATTTCCGAAATAACAACTTTTCATCCTTTACATAAAAATCAACATAAAAACTCAACAAAACCGGAATGTTCTCACTGTGTTCCCTTAACGGTGGAATCTCAAAACTCACAACGTTTAACAAATAAAATAAATCCTGACGGAACCGACCTGCGCTCACCTCTGCTTCTAAAGAAATCCGCGTGGATGCAATAACTCTAACATCGACAGAAACCGGCGCGCTCCCTCCGACCCGAAGAAAAGAGCTTGAATCCATCGCACTCACTAACCGTAACTGCGTTTCCAAATCCATATCAGCCACTTCACCTAAGAAAAGTACGCCGCCATGGGCTCTCTCTAACAATCCAGGGTAAATCTTCCCTGCTTCATCTTCTGTTCCAAAAAACTCTGTTGCTGCATTCTCAGACGCAATACTCCCTACCGATACATCCACAAAAGGACCTGAACGCCGAGGACTATGTTTATGCAAAAACCGAGCAAATAATTCTTTCCCCGCGCCCCCTTCTCCTGAAAACAGCACTCGCGCATCATGTTGCGCCAACCGTTTCAACTTATCTTTCAATTGCTCAATTTGAGCACCACTCCCAACAGGGTCAACCAATTTATTTAACTGTAATTTTAAACCCGTATTCTCACTTTGCAGTAAACCAGCCTCCAGCCCCCGCTCAACGACTAATAATAATTTCGCTAAAGACAGTGGTTTCTCAAGAAAATCATAAGCCCCTAACCGTGTTGCTTCTACGGCTGTTTCAATGGTCCCATGCCCAGACATCATGACTATGGGTATATTCACAACGCCCTCCAAAACCCATTCTTTTAAAAGCGTAATGCCATCAGTATCTGGCATCCAAATATCCAACAATATTAAATCTGGCTGCTCACTTTTCTTAAGCTCTCTGGCTACCTGTGCATTTTCTGCCATAGCAACCTGATAACCCTCATCCTTAAGGATGTCATGAACCAATTGACGAATATCTGGCTCGTCATCCACAACCAGTACTTTCGTATTATGCTTTGACATAGTTAAACTGTTCCTAATGATTATTTAATTACACAAGAGGCAGTTGAAACACAAAACCCGCTCCTTCGTGATACTCCGTATCCAACCAAATACTCCCTCGATGCTCTTCAATTATTTTTTTCACAATGGCCAAACCCAAACCGGTCCCTTTTTCTTTATGCGTAATATAGGGCTCAAAGATATTATCCATTCGCTCTGCCGTAACACCCGGACCATTATCATAAATACCCACCTCAACCATTTGCGCATTTTTTTTATCTAAAAACTGGACCGATACCGTTATGCACCCTTCATAAGCTAATGCCTCTAACGCATTCTTTATTAAATTATGCAATACCTGCCTCATTTGAATCGGGTCAGCATGTACATTCGGTACTGTAGCCGCCAACTGTACATTAAATTCAACCTTCGGTTGCAGCGAGTATAACGCGACCACCTGCTGAATCAAATCAGGTAAAGAAATACTTTCCGGATTCTTTTTAGAGGGCTTAGCGTACTCGGCAAATTCATCCACCATTTTTTTCATAACCTCAACCTGCTGAATAATGGTTTTAGTCGAACGATTCAGCATAGCTGCCGATGAATCGTCCAGCAATCCAGAAAGTTTTAACTGTAACCGCTCTGCTGACAACTGTATGGGTGTTAATGGGTTCTTTATTTCATGCGCTAACCGCCTTGCAACCTCGCTCCACGCGGCATTTTTTTGCGCCTGAATTAAATCTGAAACATCGTCAAAAACAATAACTGCTCCAATCCGTACCTGACTTTGGGAAAACAATGGCGCCCCCCTACAAAGAATTTCTTGTCGCCCCTTCGGTCCTAACAAACTAACATGTTGCTGCCAGGTAAAGTTCGCATACTCCATTTTGACATGGATCATTTTCACCAAGTGCTGCAAATCTGATCGCCCCTCCGTAAATGCTAGCAATGGTTGACCGGAAAATTGATTAATGGCACAGTGAAAAATTGCATCTGCAGCTTGATTAGCGGTCCGAATATTAAATTCACCATCTAAACTAATCACCCCAGACGTTAAACTGGATAAAATCGTTTGTAAATAAGCCCGTTGATCTTCAACTTCAATACTTGATAATCGCGCCTCATCCCTAGCCAAGCCGACGCGTTTACTCATTTTATTAAAAGACTCGACCAAAAACCCCATGTCATCATGCACCAAAACAGGCAGCTGCTGAGAATAATCTCCATCTGCAACAGCCTGCGTACCTTTTACTAACTGCTTAACCGGTGCAATAATATTTCGAATACTAATAAAAGCTATCCAAATAGCTGCCAATAAACTTAACAGTAAGACCAACCCCAGCACCAAAGAAAAACTTACCTTTAATGAATTTCTCAAATAAGTCATCTCTTGATAACGCACAAATGCAAACTCAACAGAATCGGCCAGATCGGCAATGCGCTGAGAAACAGGAAACAAAGCGTGTAAAAATTGCGGGCTTTCCGTGTTAATCCTGACAATAACGCGTACATTTAACTCCCTATCTTTCACTGAATCTAGCCCGGCATAACTATCGCCACGCCCCAAAGTAAGCAAGGTATTCCCCACATCCGGTAACTCCAGCGTTGATGACAAACTACTAAAAGCTTTAATATGCCCCTGACTGGAAAGTAACGTTAACTCATCGGCAGATATTCTATCCCGCAACACCTCAATGTCCATCTGTTCACCTACCACTATACTTTCTGCCAACCGCTCCATTTGCTTTAAATGATCACGTACTTTCTGCTCTAAAGAAACCTGACTAATTTCCAAGGCATCATCCATAGCCCGATCAATTTCAACATTAAACCAGCTATCGATACTCCGGTCTAAAAACTGTACTGAATAAAAGAACACAATCCCTGCGGGGGCTAATGAGAGAAAAACGAAAAGCAACACCATTTTTATCGTTAACTGCGAGCCGGCCTCACGCTTTCTAAGTTGTCTAAATAATGAGTAAACATTAACGCCCACCAACAACAATAGAATGACCGATCCAATGGCATTAATGAGCACCAATGAAGAATATAACTCGCTTAACTCTGATGACTCCTGCGTTGCTGAACTCATTAAATGAAGAGACAACAAGACCAAACTCAGCAATAAAAACGCTAAGACACTGATGGGAAATTTTATTTTTGAAAAGACCATATATCCCACTGACTAGTCAGTACCCACCCCGGGTCATAATAAGCAACTAGGCGTAAGGGTACCGGCAACCGTTCCTTATCTAAGGCAAATAACAAGCCTATACTATAATGCGTCTTCTTAGAAATAGACCTATCCGCTGTAATTAAAATATTTTTTAAACCTCCGATCTCATTTAACGCTAGTTGCAAACTGGTAAATGTTTTCTCTGCGCCACTCTGCTCATCTTTTACCCGATAAACATCCATCAAGGCGTGATAACTAATTTGATAACGGTAAACAACCTCTGCTATTTTTTCATCCCATATGATCGCACGCGACTGCCATAGCCGAGCTGTAACAGCCCACACCAAAGGAACTCCACTTTTTAGTGCTTTTTCAGCCTCCCCACTTAACTGCACGCCCACGACCGCATCCAAAACAAGGCCTTGCTCACTTGCTCTGATCGTTTTTTCCAAGAATCGGATGTTTTTTTGCTCATCTGCCACAACACAGGACAGACACAATAAAGCACCCAGTAAAACAATCCCTCTACTGCTTAACAATGACTGCATAAAAAAAACCATCCATCCCATCATCTCCTGTTAAGATCTGACGCCCACACGGACGCGCCTGCCCCCAAGCCGCATTAATAGCAACAGTATCAGCATCTTCCTGAGATGCTAAAAACTGCATAACCTGTTTCTCATTCTCCTGCTGCAAAACAGAACAAGTCGCATAGACCAGGCGCCCACCCGGCTTCAATAATGCCCAGATCGCACACAGAATCTTCTGCTGTAGCTCGACAATAACCGCTATATCTTCCGGCTGCCTCAACCATTTTATGTCCGGGTGTCGCCGCACAACACCGGTTGCAGAACAAGGTGCATCCAATAAAATACGATCAAACAACACACCGTCCCACCAGTCTTCTGGCCGTGAAGCATCACCCAGCAATAACTCAGCATCTAACGCTAAACGCTCCAAATTCTCTTTTACACGCGATAAGCGATGGGCATCAATATCTAAGGCCACAACGGCTTCGAGTGCCGGCTCCGTTTCTAAAATATGGGTTGTCTTCCCTCCAGGAGCGGCACAAACATCCAGCACCCGCTGACCCGGCTGTAAATCCAACAATGTAGCGGCTAATTGTGCCGCACTGTCTTGCACAAAAGAATGCCCCTCTGAAAAACCGGGCAACTGCTCCACAGCCATAGGTTTTTCTAATATCAAAGCAGATGAACAATGCGACACCCTTGTGGCATTAATAGCGTGATCTGCTAAAACCGCCTGATATTGTGTTTGAGTGTAATATTTTGGATTAACGCGGATAGCCATGGGCGGCAGCTGATTATTGGCCGTTAAAATAGAGCGCGCCTGATCAGGCCATTGTTCGACTAACATCTCAACCATCCAACTAGGATGTGCTTCTCGAATCGGCAAGTCTAGCGCATTAATTTGTCGATCAAGCGCCTCTTGTTCTCTGAGATATCTTCTCAAAAGCGCATTAAGTAAAGGCCGTGCCCAACTCTTTTTTCGAACCGCTGAAACAGTCTCAGAAACTGCTGCATGAGGCTTAACCCGCATAAACTTAATCTGATATAACCCGATCAAAGCGAGAATCTTAATATCCAGATCTTTAATTGGCTTACGCGTTAAGACGCCTAATAACGCCTCTAAATAAGAATACCAGCGCATCACACCAAAGCACAACGCTTGGATAAAGGCACTATCTTTTTTTGATTCAACCCGCCCCAACAATTCATCCAAAGCTAACGTTAAAGAGACGTTATCTTTAAGAACCTTATGCAAGGCCTTGGCAGCAATATGTCTAGAATTCACAATTATTCACGAAAAACCTTCTGCTCTAAAATAAAAAAATAAAATAACGACTGTTCCATCATAATGCTAGCCCAACGTGACACCGGTAACATCATGCGCATTTAAAAAAGCCTCACTCGGCATGCGTTTTCCACCCGGAAGCTGCACTTCCAATAATCGCAAAACCCCTTGGCCAGTCATCACCTCTAAAACGCGCTCTTTACCCACCTGTACAGCACCTGGCACCCCCTCGACAACCGAATCATACGCACTGGCACGCCAAATTCTTAAGACCTGACCGTGGTATAAAGTCTGAGCAACAGGCCAAGAATTGAAACCTAGAACCTGTCTTGCCAGTATTACAGCTGATTTATTCCAGTCGATGAGCACTTCATCTTTCTGCAACTTTTTGGCATAACACACGTCACTTTCATCCTGTTCAACCCGAATAACATCACCTCGCTCAAGCAAAGGCAAAACCTTCTTAAGCCCGACTGCGCCCAAAACGGCTAACCTATCATGAAGTTCACTCGCACTTTCTTCAGGATCAACCCTACAGCACTCCTTATGTAACATAGCACCCGCATCAAGCTTCAGGACCATCTCCATAATTGTAACGCCCGTTTCAACATCACCTGAAATAATTGCTCTTTGTATTGGCGCCGCACCACGCCAACGCGGCAACAATGAGGCATGCACATTAATACACCCCAATCTTGGGGCATCTAAAATAACTTGAGGCAACAATAAACCATAAGCCACAACCACCATCAAATCAGCATCCAATCCGACTATTTCTGCCAATGCCTCGGGTGACTTTAAAGACTCCGGTTGAAAAACAGGGATTTGAGCGGACAAGGCCAGTGCCTTGACAGGGCTCATCTTCATTTTACGCCCTCGACCCGAGGGTCGATCAGGCTGTGTATAGACCGCACAAACCTCATGCTCTGAATTTAAAATCATTTGCAATGTCGGCACTGCAAATTCAGGTGTTCCTGCAAAAATTACTTTCATAACTGGGCAACTCTCAAATTAATACACCCCTTATTGATTACGGGATCGGTAGGTTTTATGTATTTTCTCCATTTTTTTCTTAATCCGTTGACGCTTAAGAGGCGATAAATAATCCACAAATAATTTACCACTTAAATGATCCATTTCATGCTGAATACAAACAGCTAACATTCCCTCAGCAGATAACTCAAACGCGTCACCATCCCGATTAAGCGCCGAGACAACCACTTTCTCTGCACGCTCAACCTTCTCAAAAAAACCCGGTACGGACAAACACCCCTCTTCAGAAACCTCCGTACCTTCTTGCTCAAGAATTTCAGGATTTACCAAACAAAAAGGCGCATCTTTTTCTTCACTGGTATCCATCACAATAATCCGCTCATGAAAATCAATCTGTGTCGCCGCAAGACCGATCCCATTGGACTCATACATGGTTTCAAACATATCGTCAATCAACCTGCTGCGCATCGAATCAATCGCTTCGACTGGTGTAGCGACCTTGCGCAAACGTTCATCAGGAAATTCAAGAATCGTCAAAATACTCACAACTGTTTTCTTACCTTAATTCTAAAAAAATATCATTTTATCTGATTTAACCTAAACTTTGAACGAACCGACCTAAAAACTCAATGGATTAACGTTATAGATTAACCGCTCTTCACAGGACACCTAGACTACACCCACTTGCCATGAACCCCAATGACAACATTAAATTCTGGTGCGCGCTCCTACGCACCCCTAAAATTGGCTGCAATACATTCAACAAATTACTTTTAAAAACCACGCCCGAAGAATTATTTAACCATTCACCGAAAGACTTACGACGCTGGGGGCTCCACCCTTTAAGCATTCAGGCACTACAGAACCCTAACTGGACTGCTGTTCAGAAAGACTTAGATTGGTTAAATCAAGACAACCACTACTTAATAACCCTCAACGACCCACACTATCCGCCATTACTTAAAGAAATCACTAATCCGAACTCGCTATGCACCCCTCAATTGGCCATTGTCGGTAGCCGAAACCCATCGATTATGGGTTTAGAAACTGCACATCAATTTTCAAACTCACTGGCTCAACTGGGGTTCACCATAACCAGCGGACTAGCTCTCGGCATCGATGGTGCTTGTCACGAAGGGGCGCTCAGCATACAAAAAGAAACCATCGCTGTTATGGGAACAGGACTTGATCGTATCTACCCCGCGCGACACCATACTCTGGCTCAGAAAATAACCACGCTAGGCGCACTGGTTTCTGAATTTCCTATTGGTACACCGGCCAAGCCCCAACACTTCCCCCAAAGAAATCGCATCATTAGTGGTTTATGCTCAGGCCTTTTAGTCATTGAAGCCACAAAACGCAGTGGTTCACTAATAACCGCTAAAATGGCTCTTGAACAAAATCGAGAAGTTTTTGCTATTCCTGGCGCGATTAACAATCCATTAGCACAAGGCTGCAACGCACTCATTCAAGAAGGCGCTAAGTTAACAACTCACTGCCAAGATATTCTGGAAGAATTTAACATCCGTCCTGATTTTACCCCAAACACTTCCCCTCAACCGGCCTTAGATACACTTTCCATCAGTCAAAAAAACATTTTAGAAACCGTTCAATTTAATCCCACTGTTATTGATACTATTGTCGATCACACCAAACACCCGACCCATTTAATTCTATCAACTTTATTGCAGTTGGAAATATTAGGCTTCATTTCATCAGAGAATGGATTCTATACCCGCCTAAAATAACTGGAACGTACTAACAAAAACCGTGTCATAATATCTCCATGAAAGAAAATATCTTTGAAGTTTTAATGTATTTATTTGAGAACTATCTAGAAGAAGTCGACGATGCTTTAACCAATTCAAACAAAATAAGAGATGAATTGCTTACCGCGGGCTTCGAACAAACAGAGGTCGACAAAGCTTTTGAATGGCTAGAATCTCTCTGTGCAGAGAATACAGTTCATTGCCCAACAAACTCTTCTTTTCGGGTCTTTAGTACACAAGAAGCAGCCCGTTTAGATACGGAATGCCGTAATTTTATTATTTTTCTAGAACACGCTGGGATTCTGTCCTCAACTAACCGTGAATTAGTGATAGACCGATTAATCGCGCTTGATAATGAAGATATTTCATTACAAAAATTACAATGGGTTGCTCTAATGGTCTTGCTGAGTCAACCCGATGAAGAAGCCGCCTTTACTCGGATGGAAAATATAATTTACGAAGATAGCTCCCCCTATTTACACTAAAGGCATTGTGGGGAACTACACACAAACTTGGGTGTTTCATTTTATATTTCATCAAAAGTCTCTGGACTTTACCCCTTTGAGTTCTTTATTATTCGCAAAACAAACAACGGTCCATACAGATTATACCCATGAGCAATAATCTCGTCATCGTAGAATCACCGGCAAAAGCCAAAACAATAGAAAAATATTTAGGCAAGGATTTTCATGTCCTTGCCTCCTATGGGCATCTTCGTGACCTCATTCCTAAAGAAGGCGCTGTTGATACTCAAAATGACTTTGCAATGAAATATGAAGTCATAGAAAGAAATCAACGACACGCCCAAGAAATATCAAAAGCTGCCCGCAAAGCAGACGCACTCTATCTTGCCACTGACCCCGATCGCGAGGGCGAGGCAATTGCTTGGCACCTGTTAGAACTCCTAAAAAACAAAAAAATCCTCAAAGAAAAGCCCGTTCACCGCATAATTTTTCATGAAATAACCAAAAAAGCAGTCACTGAGGCGGTAGCAACGCCCCAAAAATTATCAATAAACATGGTGAATGCTCAACAAGCACGACGTGCCCTAGATTATTTAGTGGGCTTTAACCTATCCCCGTTGTTATGGAAAAAAATCCGTCGCGGACTGTCTGCTGGACGCGTACAAAGTCCAGCGTTACGCATGATTGTTGAGCGAGAGCTAGATATTGAAAAATTTGTAAGCCGAGAATACTGGTCTGCAAATGCGGCTCTAACCAGTGACACACAAACATTTAAGGCCAAACTTACCCGCTTCAACGGTAATAAAATCACCCAATTTAGCATCGAAAATGAAGCACAAGCTGAGGATATTCAAACCACCATCCTCCAAGAAGCTAACGGCCAATTATTAATTGACACTGTTGAAAAGAAAAAACGCAAACGTAACCCAGCGCCACCCTTCATCACGTCAACACTGCAACAAGAAGCCGCACGAAAGCTAGGTTTCACCACAAAAAGAACCATGATGATTGCCCAACAACTGTATGAAGGTGTTTCTCTACAGGGTGAATCTATTGGTTTAATCAGCTATATGCGAACAGACTCTGTTAATTTAGCCGCAGAGGCTGTGACTGAGATTCGTGCATTAATTAGCAACAAGTATGGCCCGGATTACGTTCCTGAACAGCCACGTCAGTTTAAAACTAAATCTAAGAATGCGCAGGAGGCTCACGAAGCTATTAGACCGACTGAGTCGTCAAGAACACCCGATGCCATTAAAAACCACCTAACACCGGATCAAACCAAACTTTATTCACTAATCTGGAAACGGACTGTTGCTTCGCAAATGATCCATGCCACTATCGACAGTGTCTACGCTGACCTATCTTGTGGTACGCAACACACCTTTCGGGCAAACGGCTCAACCATTGCGAACCCTGGATTCATGTCGGTCTATTTAGAAGGCACAGATGACACTAAAAAAGGCGACGACCAGGAATCATTTCTACCACCATTAACTGAAGGTGAATTTATTCAATTAGACGGGATCATTCTCGGACAGCATTTTACTGAACCCCCGCCCCGATTTGGTGAAGCCAGCTTGGTTAAAACTCTAGAAGAATATGGCATTGGCCGTCCTTCCACCTATGCTTCTATTATTTCTACGTTACAGAACCGCGAATATGTCACCTTAGAAAAAAAGCGTTTTTACCCAACCGATGTTGGACGTATCGTTACTAAGTTTTTAACTGAACACTTTACCCAATATGTCGATTACCAGTTTACCGCTAACCTAGAAGACAATCTTGATGCCGTTGCTCGAGGTGAAAAAGAATGGATTCCGCTTATGCGAGAATTCTGGCAACCGTTCACTAAGCTCATTCAAGATAAAGAAGAAAGCGTACAACGTAAAGACGTCACACAAGAAAGCTTAGACGAAAACTGCCCTGAATGTAATAAGCAATTGTCTATTCGACTAGGTCGAAACGGTCGCTTTATCGGTTGCACTAATTACCCCGAGTGTTCTTATACCCGTAATTTAAATGATGATGCTCAATCAGCTGAACCGCAAATTATTGAAGGTCGTTCTTGCCCCAAATGTCAGCAAAACCTGATTATTAAAACCGGTCGATATGGGAAATTTATTGGCTGTAGCAGCTACCCTGACTGCAAGCATATTGAACCCCTCGAAAAGCCCTTAGATACAAAAGTTCACTGCCCTAAGTGCGAAAAAGGTAACATCCTTAAACGTAAATCAAGAAATGGTAAGGTTTTTTATTCCTGTGAAAAATACCCTAAATGTGACTACGCGATATGGAATGCACCGGTCCAAGAAAACTGTCCAGAATGTAATTGGCCCGTACTCGCCTTAAAAACAACGAAAAGACGTGGTACAGAAAAAGTATGCCCTCAAAAAGAATGCAAATTTGCAACCCCTTATGAGGGCGATCCAGAAGATGCAGCAGGCCCTAAAAGTTAATAGCTAATCTTATTTTTCAATCACTTAATGTCTCATTCTCTGTATAATTAGCTCTTTTTGATCATCAGGAGGTCTTGAATGACCGTGTTAATTGGAATTATCATGGGTTCAACATCGGACTGGGAGACTATGCAACATGCTGTGCAAATACTTGAGAAATTCAATATCCCTCATGATGTAGAGGTCGTATCGGCTCACAGAACCCCCGACAAACTTTTTGATTATGCTGAAACGGCTGAATCAAAGGGTATTGAAGTCATCATCGCAGGTGCCGGCGGCGCAGCTCACTTACCGGGAATGACTGCTGCAAAAACACATCTCCCCGTTCTCGGCGTCCCTATTCAATCAAAAGCACTAAACGGAATGGATTCTCTGCTCTCGATTGCCCAAATGCCAGCAGGTATTCCTGTTGGAACCTTAGCTATTGGTAAAGCCGGAGCCATTAATGCCGCGCTCTTAGCAACAGCCATACTTGCAAACAAATACCCTGATTACCGTACTGCTCTAAAAGCATACCGAACCGAACAAAGTCATACTGTCTTACAATCACCGGATCCTCGACGAGTTCAATCATGAAAGTAGGTATTTTAGGGGGCGGACAATTAGCTCGGATGATAGCGCTAGCTGGCTACCCACTCGGACTTGACTTCGTTATCATTGATCCCAGTAATGTTGCAGGAGCTATTGGCTTAGCCAACCATCTACACGGTGCCTACGATGACAAAGTGCTGCTACAAGAATTAGCACACCAAACCGATATTGTGACCTACGAATTTGAAAATGTACCCGCAAGCATCGCTCAGTTCTTAGCGCATCACACTCAAATTGCACCTTGTGATCAGGCGCTTGCAATTGCACAAGACCGCTTAATAGAAAAAAAGTTTTTTAATGACCTTAATATACCCACTACCAACTTTGCTGCAGTCAATTCACTCAATGACCTTGAACAAGCCAGCAAAACCATTGGACTTCCTGCCATCCTAAAAAGCTGTCGCATGGGCTATGATGGTAAAGGTCAAGTACCACTACAAAGACCCGAAGACTTGGCAAGCGCCTGGAATTCAATGCGCAACGCCCCATCCATCATTGAAGGATTTGTCCCCCATACACGGGAAATATCCATTATTGCCGCTCGTCGTCCCACGGGCGAAACAGTCTATTATCCACTCTCAGAAAACAGTCATAGCCAAGGTATTTTAAGAGTGTCACGTTGCTGTATCGATGATCCTAAGCAACAAGAAGCGGAACAATATCTTTCTCGTATATTGGAAGAACTTGATTATGTTGGCGTCATCGCTTTAGAGCTTTTCGACGTTCAAGGACAACTGCTGGCCAATGAATTTGCTCCCCGTGTCCATAATTCTGGCCACTGGACTATAGAAGGCTCAGAAACCAGTCAATTTGAAAACCATCTACGAGCAATATTAGACTGGCCATTAGGCTCTACTCAATCAACCGGTTATTCCGGTATGGTGAACTTTATTGGCGGCCTGCCCCCATCAGAACACGTGTTAGCCATTAAAAATACACATCAGCATCTCTATGCCAAACAACCTCGTCCTGGCCGAAAAGTGGGTCATGCAACGGTTAGAGCTAACGATCATGCCTTATTTGAATCATCTTTAGAGCAGCTCATACAATTAGCAGAACAACACAGGTCCTAAGTTGGCGAAGAAGGGAAATCAACAAAGGTTATTCCACCGCTAACTTTGCTTCAAGTTCTAAGCATTAATCACTATGCCATATATTTCATCTTTTAAAACACGACTCTTTACACAACACCTTCTTCAAGGTCAGGTGATCGCCTACCCAACCGAAGCAGTTTATGGCCTCGGTTGCGACCCTCTTAACGGTGAGGCCGTCACCCAATTGCTAACCCTTAAGCAACGCCCTATAGAAAAAGGACTCATCTTGGTCGCCTCATCATTTGATCAACTCACCCCCTACCTTACGCTTGATGACAACGATCGTATTCAACAGATGCTATCAACTTGGCCCGGCCCAACCACCTGGGTCGTACCTGCACAGCATTGGGTTCCACCCTGGCTTCGTGGCGAACATTCCAGCTTAGCTGTTCGCGTTACAAACCACCCTATAGCCGCCGCATTATGTAAAGCATTTAATGGCCCTATCGTTTCAACCAGCGCCAACATCAGCGACAAACCCGCTGCAAAAACGCCCGTAGCCGTCAAAAAACAATTAGGACTTGCTGTCCCTATTTTCACTGGTGACCTCAGCAAACTACAACAAGTCACCCCTATATATGACCTAATAACTGGACAACAATTTCGTTAGACAATCGACCATTGAGAACCTCTTTCACCGCTAAAAATATCACTCCCAATCACGATAAATCAATTTACACTCAGGCCCGTCAGTTGTCATCGCAGCACTTAACCCCAAAGGAACATTCAAATCAATCACTTGCCAGTCCGAGGGTTGACCACAATTATTAGGGACACTCAAAACCTTAACAGGTGCCTGAATTGACATCTCACAAAACTTAAGCCCTAAAGAAATACCCCGCCCCACTGCCTTTACAAAAGACTCTTTCCGAGTCCAAATACGATAAAACGTGACCTTTTTATCCTCAGATTCTAATTGTTGCCACTGCCTTAATTCTGAGTCAGAAAAACATTTTTCAGCCAAGGCGTCTAAATTAACCCGTTCGCGACAGACCTCTATATCTACGCCAATTTGACGCTGACACCCTAAAGCAATCACCAAGTGATCACCGGTATGTGATAAATTAAATGCAACATGAGCGCCCTTTCTTTGCCGTACATAGGGCTTACCAAAAGGACCTTGGAACAATTCAACAGCCGCACAGTTAACAGCCATATAATCCGCCAGCAACTGTCTTAAAATAGCTCTCGAAATAACAAACCGTTGCCTAACCTTAATCACCTTAAGACTTTCTGCCCGGCACCTCTCACCCGGTGACAACAATGCCCAGCTTTTCGAGTAATCACCCTGAGCCAAATCTGCAAACCATAGTTGAATAATTGATTTTTCCATGCTTTTTATTTCACCAAAGCTAAACCTTCACCACGAGAATCACTCGCCGCCGTCATAACCTGTTTATCCTTCTGCCATGACACAGCCTGCATATCACCATAACGGTTACTTTTTTCTTCCAAACGATGCCCGCGCAGCTTCAGTGCTTTAATTTCAGCTAACGTCAGCGCACCGGGTTCATACTGCACCTGATCAGGTAAATATTGATGATGAAAACGCGGCGTATCAACCATTGCCTGAACGTCAGCGCCTTGAGTCAGTTCTAAAATGGCCACGACCAGCATCGAAATAATACGACTCCCACCGGGCGTACCTAAAGCGACAATACGCTGCTCATCCTCAACAAATGTCGGCGTCATACTCGATAACATTCGTTTACCTGCAACAATTGAGTTTGCTTCTCCACCGGTTAAGCCATAACCATTTACAGCCCCTATACGGCTCACAAAATCATCCATCTCATTATTTAATACCACACCAGTTCCCGGCGCCACAAATCCAGAACCAAATGGAAAATTTATACTTAATGTTGCTGCGACGCGGTTACCTTCATGATCCATAATTGAAAAATGCGTTGTATCTTCTCCACCGGCTTGAGCTGCTAACGGTCCATTTAAAAAAACACTGGGTAATGCTTGGTCAAATTGCATCGATACTCTCAATCCAGCCGCATAATCAATACTTAATAATTGCTCGACTGGAATCTTAACAAAATCAGGATCACCCAAATAAACAGCCCGGTCTCTGTAGGCTCTTCGCATCGCCTCAATAATTAAATGGTACCCGGATAAAATATTAAGCACTTCAAGCAAAACAATGCCACCTGAAGACGGCGGTGCTGCACTGGTTATTTTGACGCCTCGATAACGTCCAACTACCGGCTTACGCTCAACAACGTGATAGGCTTCTAGATCAGCTTGAGTCCAAACCCCCCCACCTGCCTGAACACCATTGACCAGCAACCTTGCTATTTCACCTTGATAAAATCCAGCCCAGCCCAAAGTCGACAATAACCGTAGGGTTCGTGCCAAGTCCTTTTGCCGTAACAAAAAACCAGCTGTCGGTATTTGACCTTGATCTTGGAAAATAGTCTGCAATGCGCCATTAACTGTCATCTGACTCATTCGAAACTGCAATAGACGACAAAACCGTTGGCCAACCCTAAAACCTTTTTCCGCCAAATTAATTGCTGGTTGAAGTGTTACTGATAATGGTAGGCGCCCATAGCGCTCCGATAAATGAACCAGTCCAGCAGGTAAACCCGGCACACCCGCCGATAGTGGCCCCTGCGTTGAGGCATCCTTGATCACTTCGCCTTGTTCATTTTGAAACATCCTCTGATGGGCGGCTAGCGGTGCCTTTTCTCGGGCGTCGATCATCACATCAAAGTTATCATGCGCCCGATGCAATAAAAAAAAACCGCCTCCACCCAGCCCTGATCCTTGTGGCTCAACTACAGACAAGACCGAAGCAACAGTAATCGCCGCATCAAAGGCATTCCCTCCTGCATCTAAAATTGCCAGCCCCGCCTGGGTGGCTAATGGATCCGCTGATGCTATCGCCATTGGCTTTGGCTGTGCACAACTTATGGAATTGATTACCCCATAAATAATAAAAATGACCGGAAGAAGTACCGTCATAGATGGTTTAAGTTGCCTAACAATCGAAGTAGCCATCACGAGTTAAATGCTATGATAAAGTATCAATATTCTAACACCTTGAGTATCAACACAGATATGCCAAAAAAGAAACCCACTCTCGGCTTAATTGGTATTGGCTTAATGGGACACCCCATGGCTGTTAATTTTTTGGCTGCTGGTTACACCCTAAACGTTTGGAACCGAACCGCCGAAAAATGCCACTCTCTTGTAGCCGCTGGCGCCCATTTTCAAGCAACGGTTGGTCAACTCACTGAATCCTCCGATATTATTTTATTGTGTTTATCCGATACTGATGCCGTCAAGACTATTATACGGGACAACAGCGGCATCCTAGCGTACGGTAATCACACTAAACAACTGATTGACTTATCCAGTATAGACCCAGAAGTAACCGTACAATTAGCCGAGACGCTTCAAGAAAAAACCGGCATGAGTTGGGTTGATGCACCCGTCTCAGGTGGTGTAAGTGGTGCTCAACAAGGGACATTAGCCATCATGGCCGGTGGAACACCCGCGGCCATAGAAACCGCGCAAACTATTTTAAAACCCTTATATTCACGATTCACCCACATGGGAGAAACAGGTTGCGGGCAAATAACCAAAATCTGTAACCAAATGATTGTGAGCTGTAATGTTCTAGTGATTGCTGAAATGATAGCACTCGCACAAAATGCGGGCGTTAATGCTGAGAAAATACCAACTGCTCTGACTGGGGGCTTTGCCGACTCAAAACCACTACAAATCGTTGGCCCTGAAATGGCTCAGCAATCCTTTGAACCGGTTAAATGGCGCGTTAAAACACTCTTAAAAGACTTACGTCTGGCCAACAAACTGGCAAGCCTTTACAACAATGCTATACCGATGTCCAAACTTGCAGAAACACTGCTAGCACAACATGGAGACCGAGGGTATCTTGAACACGACCCCAGTACACTGATAAAACTATACCGTGACGATTAACCATGCCACATTTCGCTGCTAATCTTAGCTTATTATTCACCGAACTGAAATTCACCGATCGCTTTAGTGCAGCCAAACGACATGGCTTTGATGCCATTGAAATACAATTTCCTTATCAGGAAACAGCGGACACCTTATTAAATCTGTTACATGAAAATGAACTTAAACTGATACTTTTTAATGTTGACGCTGATGACCTTCTTAACGGTGGAGAAGGATTGGCCTGCGTACCGCATAAGCAAGCGCAATTTCAAGAAGCCGTTGAAGAAGCCCAGCACTATGCCAAAATTTTGACTCCAGAATTCATTAACGTTTTACCCGGCCGAGCTCTCAATCCGGAGCACCACAACCGTTACCTAGAACAATTCAATGAGAGCCTTCACTTTGCTTTAACGCAATTCTCTGCTCTGGGCGTAAAAACAATTTTTGAAGCCATTAACACCTACGACCTTCCGGGATTTATCGTCTCGAGAACACAACACATGGTAGACATATTAGCCCAGATTAAGCATCCCAATCTCATGCTACAGTTTGATATTTATCATATGCACCGTATGGGTGAGGATGTCTGCCACTTCATTAAAAAATACACCCCACTCATTGGTCATATACAATTCGCTGATCACCCGGGACGCCATCAACCCGGAACAGGTGTTATCGATTTTGTAGAAATCTTTGATACCCTTGATCACTCAACTTACCCAGGCTGGGTCGGCGCTGAATACCTGCCTCAAGGAACAACAACAAGCAGCCTAGACTGGCTAACAACATTCGCTCCGCGCTCTTAAGTGATCTTCAAAAACTTTTGGTAAAGCGTCTCTTGGTTCTCTTCATGCTCAGAGTCTTTATCAATACAATCCACCGGGCAAACCTCAATACATTGCGGCAAATCGTGATGCCCTACACATTCTGTGCATAAGGCCGGATCTATAATATAAATCTCCTCACCCTGAGAAATAGCACCATTTGGACACTCCGGTTCACAAACATCGCAATTAATACACTCATCATCAATAATTAAAGCCATTACTTTCCTTTTCTAAATTTTCCAACTAAAGCATTTTGCACATGCACCGGAACGAGTTTTGATACATCACCGCCTAATGCTGAACTTTCCTTAATCAAACTGGAAGATAAAAAACCATACTTCTCAGCCGGTGTTAGAAACAACGTCTCTAACTCTGGAGCCAAATGCCGATTCATACCCGCTAATTGAAATTCATATTCAAAATCAGAAACCGCTCGCAATCCTCGCAAAATAACACTGACCTGCTGCTCACGCGCACAGGTCACTAACAACGAATCAAAACGAATCACATCAACACCGGCCAAGTGACCTACCGCTTCTTCCATAAAAACGACACGTTCGTCAATACCAAATAATGGCTGTTTAGCTTGATTAAATGCGACTGCCACAACAACGCGCTCAAATAAAGCAGACGCCCGCACAATCAAATCCAAATGCCCATTGGTAACCGGATCAAAAGTACCGGGATATATTGCTGAAACCATTAAACACACTCAAAATCAAAAACAGAGCGACAATTTTAGCCTATAAGTAATCAAAAACGTAGTAAAACCATTACCGCTGAAACTGGAACAATTGATAACGTACATCCCCGGCTTGTTTATCTTTCAATAACTGCCAATTATCGGGGGTATCAACCAGATCCCAAGATCGTTCCGTTTCAATATAAATCTTAGCCTGATTTTCCAACCATGCCCCTGCCGCCAGTTTCTGACAAGTTACTTCAGCAAGACCTTGCCCAAAAGGGGGGTCTAAAAAAACCAAATCAAACACTGCGCGTTCTGTTTGTAAATACTGCTCGACGTCCATCTCAATAATTTCCAATTTCTGTGCAGATAATTGCACTTTATTCGCTCTCAAACTCTGACAAGCGCCGGCATCCTGCTCCACCTGAATGACATTTCTTGCCCCCCGTGATAACGCTTCAATACCCAAGGCCCCACTACCCGCAAATAAATCCAAACAACGACTGCCGATAATGTCATGCTGCAACCAATTAAACAGGGTTTCCCGAATACGGACCGGCGTAGGCCGTAAACCCGGTGTATCAGAAAATGTTAATAGCCGACTGCGCCACTGGCCTCCAATCACTCTAACCTTATTCGACATCTGTTAATCGCTTGTCACCCACGGTAACCGTCGTGAGCGATTCAAGAACTATACGTCGCTCAAAGGCTTCCTTAATCTGCGCCGTTGTCACCGCTAAAACTTTTTCAGGATATAAGGTTAAATAATTAACCGGCAAATCATGGAAAGCAATCATTGAGATATATTTCAATAATTCCTTATTGGTATCAAATCGCATGGGAAAACCACCCGTTATATTTTTCTTTGCTGCTGTTAATTGGGCCTCCGAGGGCCCCTGAAAAACAAAATCAGCCACGGTTTTATGCATCACTGATAAGGTCTCATCAAGTTGATCGTTACGGGTCTGGGCCCCCATAATAAAAGGTCCTTGTCGAGCCATCGGTGAAAAATAGCTGTAGGCACTGTAAGCCAGCCCTCTTTTTTCACGTACCTCTTCAAATAAAATTGAAACCAAACTCGCTCCACCCAAAATATGATTACCAACCACAAGCGGAAAATAATCCGCATCATTTCGATCAATTCCAAGCAACCCAGACAACACATGGGTCTGCTTAGAAGGATAATTAATATGAATATTCTGACCTAACTGTGGACTCACCGCTGGCAACGCCGGTGCTTTTCTGCCACGATTGATCTTAGCGATTAATTGTTCCGATATTTCCCGCGCACGATCTTGGGTCATATCACCCACAATCACAATGGTCGCATTCTCCGATACATACCATTTTTTATGAAACGCTTTAACATCATCAACATGCATTCTAGAAACCGCTGCTATTTCACCTAAAGTCGAATGTGCATAAGGATGCTGTCCATATAATGCTTTGTAAAAGGCGTATTTAGCCAAAGCACCCGGAGACTCCTCACGTTGTTTTAAAGCAGTTAATACTCTGTTCTTTTCACGATCAAAATCACGGCTATTAAACGTCGGTTGCGTTAACAATAACTCCAAGGTGCCTAAGGCCGGATTTAATAGCTCGGGGGTCGTTAACGAGCGTAAATCCAACCACGCCATATCAACAGAAATACCGGCACCCAACACCGCACCCACACGTTCAAATTTTCCCGCTATCTCATCAGCATTAAATTCGCCTGCACCGGTCTCTAACAGTTGTGCCGTTAATGAAGCCAGTCCTGATTCTTCTACCCCTGAATCGCGAGCACTACCGGCGTCAAACATGACCCTAATATCAACGAGCGGTAATCCTTCAGTCTTAACAAAAAAAACGGGGGTCTGTGTAGTGGTCTGCCATTGTTCAATAACCACCGCCGCCTGTAATGAGACGGATGAAATAATTCCTAAAATTAATACCACCGATTGCCTAATGGTCATGACTACCTCCTACCAACGCCTGCGCGCCTACTGCTGCACCCAATAATTGAGGTTCCAAAATAGCTACATTCAAATGTTCCGCAATAAGATATTTTTTAGCCACCGCCTGAATTTGCGCTGCTGTTATTTTATTAATCTGCTCAACATACTCAGCAACTTTAGGCCATCCCAAGCCTACCATCTCAAATATGCCTAATAACATTCCTTGATAAAACATCGAATCACGCTCATAAACTGATTGTGCTAAAACCTGCGCTTTGACACGGGCTAATTCATCTGGCAACACTAATTCATTGTGCAACCGCATCACTTCTTCTTTCAGTGCCAGCTCCATAATACCGGCTGAAACACCTTCAACAGGCGTTGCCGACAGCGTAAATAAACTTGCCAAGCGGGCTGACAAATCATAACTCGCGCTTGCTGAAACAGCTATTTGCCGCCCCCGAACCAATTGTTTCGAAAACCGAGCACTGTTACCTCCGTCCAAAATACCCGCTAAGACCTCCAGTGCGTAAGCTTCTTGTTCATCGTCAATAGTATTCAACACCGGTACTTTATAAGCCATTAAAATTGAAGGTAAATTAGCGCGCAACTTAACTATCATCCTACGCTCACCTTTTTGAGGCATCTCAGTACGCGGCTTCACCGTTTCTACTACACTGGGTTTCAATGCACCAAAATATTTCTTGACCAATCGAAAAACATTATCAGGATCAACATCACCCACCACAACCAGCGTAGCATTATTCGGTGCATACCACCGTTCATACCATGCCTGCAAATCGGCAACCTTATAATTCTCAATATCTGCAGGCCAGCCAATCACAGGATTTTTATACGGGCTATTTGCATAGCTCATAGCCATCAAATATTCATACATTTTTGCCCGTGGATTATCTTCTGTACGCATACGCCGTTCTTCAAGAACAACCTGCAATTCTTTAGTTAATTCTTCATCCAGCAAGTGTAAATTCCGCATTCGATCAGCTTCCATTTCAAAACTAATCGCTAACCGTGATTTATCTAAGGTCTGAAAATAAGCGGTATAATCTCGATTAGTAAAGGCATTTTCATTACCCCCATTTTCAGCAATAATTCTGGAAAACTCACCAGGCGCATACTGATCTGTCCCTTTGAACATCATATGCTCTAACATATGAGAGATACCCGTTATGCCACCGTATTCATAACTGGATCCCACCTTATACCAAACTTGCGAAACCACAACTGGCGATCGATGATCTTCCTTAACCAGTATTTTTAGGCCATTAGCTAACTTAAACTCATGAACCGTCAACGCCTGTCCATAACTCGGTGTTGAAAAAACGACTGCTATTGGTACCAACCAAATAGCTATCCACCCCAGTGGCCGTTGGTGGTACAATCGGGATATATTCCTTATAATTTCTTTAACCTTGGACACGTACATATCTCCTAAAAATATAACATTCAATTAAAACCAACCCACATAAAAAAACTACTTACACGCTCTATTTTATACGATACCTTCAAAATTGAAACTCAACTTTAATTTATGCCATCCACACTCATACTCCCCTCTTGGAAAAGCTATCTAGCCCTTTGCAAACCTAAGGTCGTTGCACTGATTATTTTTACAGCAGTTGTTGGCATGCTCCTTGCTGTTCCAGGGCTTCCACCCTTGCAACCCCTCTTATTGGGCACTCTAGGTATTGGTTTAGCAGCAGCATCGGCAGCCGCTATCAATCACTTCCTTGATCAAAAAGCTGATTCCAAAATGGCCCGAACCCAAAATCGCCCACTCCCTCAAGGCGAAATCAGTGCTCAGAATGTCATTATCTTTGCACTTTCATTGGCCGCTATAGCCATGTTTATTCTGACTTTTGGCGTTAATCCCTTAACCGCTACACTCACCTTTCTTTCCCTCATCGGTTATGCCATTATTTATACGGTCTTCCTGAAACACGCTACGCCACAAAATATCGTCATAGGCGGTGCAGCAGGAGCGGCACCACCCGTTCTTGGTTGGTGCGCCATAACCGGTTCGGTTCACCCGCATGCCCTACTTTTATTTCTAATCATCTTTATCTGGACGCCACCTCACTTTTGGGCTTTAGCCATTGCGAAACGGGAGGAATACGCTAAAGCATCAATACCAATGCTACCGGTCACACACGGTGCTGAATACACGCGGCTACAAGTATTGCTATACACTATTTTATTACTTATTGTGACCTTATTACCTTACTTAACGGGCATGAGTGGTTTAATTTATTTAGCCACGACTATTCCTTTAAACCTTGGCTTTCTTTATTTCGCGATTCAAATGATCATTACTAAAGAAGACCGTATCGCTATGAAAACCTTTGGCTTCTCAATTATTTACCTCACCTGTATTTTTTCAATCCTATTAATTGATCATTATGTCCTACTGTAAATAATCCACAAGAATCCTATTTAAAATAGCGGTAAAATAGACTTATTTCCTAGTCAACCATCACAGATAATAAATTATGAAAATAACCGATAACAGTGTTGTGTCAATACACTACAAACTTACTAATGATAACGGTACGATCCTAGATCAATCTCCAGAAGATAATCCATTACTCTACCTACACGGTAAAGGTAATATCGTGGTGGGTCTTGAAAAGACCTTAACCAATAAATCTATAGGCGATACCTTTGAAGTCACCGTTTCACCTGAAGAAGGTTACGGTATCCGAGAAGAACATATGCTTGAAACTATCGACCGTAGTATGTTTGAAGGCCTTGATGACATCAGCATTGGCAAACAATTTCATGCCGAAGGAAATACCGGACCAGTCACGGTCACTGTGACCAAAATTGAAGGCGACAATATTACCATCGACGGCAATCACCCTTTAGCCGGTGAAAACTTAAATTTTGCCATAGACGTTGTTGCTATAAGAGAAGCAACAGCCGATGAGTTAGCACACGGCCATATTCACGGACCGGGTTGTCAACACTAACGCATTCGCCTGTCATCACACAACAACAAATTACTGACATGAATTATATCGCCAAAATACAAAGGAATACGCCCTATGACATCGTTTAATAACGTCACTATCATAAAAAAAGCCAATGTTTATTTTAACGGGCAAGTTTCTAGCCGAACCATCCAATTCAGTGACGGCTCAGAAAAAACACTTGGTTTCATGTTACCGGGAGAATATAAATTCAATACCGACAGCAAAGAACTGATGGAAATACTGGCCGGCGAATTATCACTGCTTCTCCCTGACACTGATAATTGGCAAACCATTCAAGCGGGTGATTCATTTGAAGTTCCCGCTAATTCACACTTTTTTGTCAACGTTATTGAAAACTGCGACTACTGCTGTTCTTTTTTAACTTAAACCGATGAAAAGCATGGGCTCGCCCATGCTTTTTTCCCTAATGCCTGGCCCTTATTTCAATACCCACTCGACACCGTTATCTAGAGCACCCATAGCACACTGGTTTATTTGTGTGATCCGTTGACTACTTAAGTCCAAGCACTATCCTCAACATATTGTTAATCTCAAAGGATAGGACTCCGTGTCAAAATCGTCAAAACGATTAATTGTTGCACTATGCTTCATTATTATAGTTGTTCTTTTCTTAACCAATTTAACGCGTTATTTTAGTGCCCAAAAAAATCTAGACTTATTAACCCTAGAAACCAGTCAACCACTCAACAATCACCTCATTTTTTCTACTATTCAGGATATTTCCAACCTTTTAACCTATAACCTTATTTGCGCCACTGCAGCCATCTTTCTAATGATCATTCTGATCAATATGACTCGACTAAGAAAAACCATTAACCAACGCAACGAGACATTGACCGAAGAAATACATCAAAAAGAAACCGCATTAATCGCATTAAAACAAAAACCACAAATTGATTCGATTACCCAGTTACTCAACCGTACCGGCTTGCAAACATTGTTAAATCAACTTATTCATAACAATGACCAAGGAACACTGGCGACGATCAGCATCATAAATTATGAACAAATTCTTAATATTTATGGATTTACCGTTAGTGAATCGGTCTTGGTAGAATTCGCCCAAAGAATTTCCAAAATAATCCCCAATGCCATCGGCATTACACGTTTAGATTGCGGCATATTCGCTTTATTTATCAAAAATATTTCAACCGACCAAGCGACCTCCCTGTTTACTCAAAATAGCGTTAACTTTGAGGCCCTTATTGATACCGCCGCTGGCCCTATTCAAATCCAATCTGCTACCGGCCTCATTCATACCAACAACCTTTCTCAACCTTCATACTTTATTGAAGAATCACAAGAATACATTTCTCAATCGCCCTGTGCTGAGCACCGAGTAAACCAACAACACAGCAATAAATTCTTACACCACCTTATTCATATTCTTCATCTGGCTCAAACTAAACCCTCTACCAAGATAGCTAATTACCAACATTATTTAGAGGCCGATCATTTAAAAATCAGCACTCTTCGTACTGAAATGATTGAAGCCCTTTTTCGCAACGAATTTTCATTACTTTACCAGCCCCAATTTAACCTTGATGGCTCATCCATACTGGGTATAGAAACCTTAATACGCTGGAGTAAAAGCAGTAAACTTAGCATCACGACACAACAAGTCGTCGATGAATTAGAACACAGTGGCAACATCATCCCCGTCGGTGCCTGGGTTCTTCTACAAGCTTGTCAACAAGCGGTCAAATGGCTTAAACAAGACCCACAATTGATTAAAACTATTTCTGTTAATGCTTCGGTTACACAACTCATTAATGGCGTACTGGTAAAACAAGTCGCCAAGGCCCTTTCCGAAACGGGACTCCCTGCACATTTTCTTGAAATTGAAATCACCGAATCGCTATTGATCAAAGACGACTATAATGCACTGATAACACTCAATGCGCTTAAAGAAATGGGCGTTAGGATTGCTTTAGACGATTTTGGAAAAGGTTATGCTTCCATTGATTACCTGAGAAAATTTCGCTTTGACACCATAAAAATAGACAAAACATTTATCAACACGATTGACTCCAATCCCGATCATAGTGCTGTACTCTGTGCCATCCTTGATTTCTTAAAATCATTACACTATAAAAAAATTGTACTCGAAGGCGTAGACTCTGATTTCAAATTAAAAAAATTAAGGGACTTAGGTTATGTAACGCTAATACAAGGTTACGTTTTCAGCAAACCCCTGATAGCCAGTGAGTTCGAGCACCTAGCGCACCGTCTAAAAACCTGTCAACACCTAGAAAAACAGCGTTGAAATTCATTTAATGGCAAACCCAAACCGACCAACCCTACAGCCTTGCTATTAACATTTCAGTACACCCGTTTCGTCAAGATTCATTGGCAAAATCCGTCTCCGACATTATTGAGGGGGTTAGTATTAACCCTACAGACTTGGAGTTTGAAATAACTAAACGTGTCTTTATAAATAACCCCCGCTTATTACGAGATAAGATGACACCATTCAACAATAAAGGCATTAAATTTAGCCTCGATGACGACGGTACCGGCTATGCCTCGTTGAGTCTTTTGACTCTACTTCCCATCAGTATTTTAAACATTGATAGGTCATTCATTCACAGCCTGATCACTAATCAAAATTACCGCATTATCATTGAAAACACCATAACCATGGCACAGGCCCTGAAAATAAAAGTCATTGCTAAAGGGGTTGAAACCAATCAGTAATTAACACTCTTAAAAACTTATCACGGTAATGAATTACAAGGGGATCTACTCTCACCACCACGTTCATGCCAAGAAATAGCTATTAATTACTACGCTGCATGCTCTTAGCTATAGGCTGGATCAATCATAAGTAAATACGCTCTTATCCTTTCTAACCCAGCGCGTTTACCAATTTTTTACCCACACGTCCCAAAAAACTAGGTTCCAATAATTGCTTGGCTTGCTGCGTTTCAAGTGCATCAGGGGCATAGTCTTTCAAGCCCTGATAAAAAGCCTTTGCTAACAGACTATCGCCTGAAAAATTAAAGTAACAACACATCACTAATGAAAAAGAAGTATATTCTGACGGATGGAAACGATTACGCCGTGGATAGAGCGCTTTTAAATCAAACTTATTACCAAAGATCTTCGGTATCTGGTCAAAATATTTACGCTGAATACATAGCTGCGCAAAATGACAACGCGCAATAAGATTATTCGGATTGACCCGATAATTTTCTTCAATACTACGCTCTTGTTGCCCAACATCACTGTGCCCATAGGCAGCAGATAAATAATTATATAAAGTCGGCACTTTCGGGTAGGTATTTTTCAAGGCTTCCAATTCTGGAATAACTAATTTGGCCTCCTTATCCATTCGCTCATACAGTGCGTTAGCTTGTTGTTGAATAGCTTCTGGAAGTTTAAAAAACTTAGCGTCCATGACAGCATCGTTGCCAATCTCATATCCAGATTGGGTTATTTTCTTATTTTTGTCCGGCGCCCTATGGACATTTTTTTTATTTTTAGCCATTGTGACTCATCATTTTTTACGGTTAATTACCAAATTAAATCATCAGGAATTTTATAGTCAGCGTATAAATCTTCATCGTCTGTCGTATTTACTGACAAATCCCGTTCATTCGCAATAACGATCAAATGGGCATCACGTTGTCTTATTTTATCCGCAACAGCGACAGGAATAACCTCATACGCTTGACCCGAGCGAACAACCGCTAATCGCCCTTTTATTAAGTGTTCACGGACCTTATCAGAGAGATAAAGTGTCTTTACCTTCGTACCATCAGAAAAGTTAAACGCCGTCCCCTCTGGCTCGTGCGGTAATTTATTCAGCTCAATTAATTGTTTAATTTGAGCGACCACGGCCATTTTTTCGGCCTGCTCCTTGATTTGCCGATTAAGTTTACGGTCTTTCTCAACTTTTAGTTGTTGCTGCTTTTGAAACTGCTCTTTGGTTTCATTAACCGTTTCAATCTTATGCTTACGCTGCTGCTTTAAATTTTTATGTTTTTCTGATCGAACCTTTTTAGCTTTAGCATCATTCACTAGGCCGGCTTTTAATAACTGATCACTTAACGAATTTCCCATAATACACCTAACTCATTTCTTATCTACGCATTTAAACAACACGGACTAAAAGTTATTAAAAACAACTCGAATAATCAAAGAACATTCCTTGGCAATCAAAAAATATCCGTGGAAATTTGATCCGAATAAATATTCGGAACCCAAAATCTAAAAAGGCCGCTAACGTTACCAGACGAGCCGCAGCAGACCACATTCGATGTCCCGTATAAATTGACATCCGCCACGTTGCTATGGTCCACCAAAGGGTTGTGATGAGACACGTTAGCAGTAATGTATCCCAACTCGGCACACTAAAAGCCGTATTGCGGACCAACCAATCACCCCCCGCTAGTAATACATTCAATACAATACAAAAAGGCCAAAAAACCTGCCACAACGGCAACTGCCCATACCAAGCATCGTAAAAATAAGGAGCAACACTGCGGAAATGCTCAGAGTCTTCATGTAATGTTGTAGGCACCTCTAGATGATATTCACTCAGGGGTGAGCTAATATAAAGGAGCACCAATAGCATTAAAGTTATTACAGACAGCAACCAAGGGCTCAAAAAAATAACCTGCTCAGAGATAACGGGAAGCGTAAAAAAAAACATAATCAATAGGATAAAAAGTTATTAGAAAAAATTATTTAGTTATTATAGTCTTCTTTAATAAACTCCACCTGTTGTTCTAATTCGGCCCGCTGTTTTTCCAACACTAACAATTCAATTTCACGCTGTAAAAATTCGTCTGATTGTTTTGTCACTTCAAATCGTTTCCTTTGCTCCACTTGCTTTGCTTCCAATTCAAGATCAAGTAACCGTGAATCATGTTTTAATTGCTCAAGTTGTATTCTCTCATCCAACTTCTGCTTAGCCACCATCCTTAGCTCTTGCTCAGCAATCTCTTTTTCTAATTGCCTCTCTTTAAAATGATTTTCTTGGGTGATTTTTTGTTCCTGAATTTCTGCATCCGCTTCCATCCATCGCAACTGTTTCTTCTCATGTTCTTGAAGATCGAAAGCTAACTGTTTTTCATTAATGCGCTCGGTATGGGTAAAGCCTATTTTTTGCCTCTTTTGCTCAGCTGTGTACTCAACTTCCTGCGCTTCAGACAAACGATCAGAATCCGCCTTAACTTCAAGTTGCTTAATTGCCGTTTCATGTTTTAATTCACGCTCACGAAGCGCTCTTTCAACAACAAATTGTGCTTCTTTTTGTTGCCCCCATTCCACTAGCTGACGTTTTAAACTGTCTGAATTTTGTTCTTGCTGCTGACTTCTAAAATCTGCCTCTTCAAAAAACTGATCTAACTGCATCTGCTTTTGTTCCATTTTGATTTCGTGCAACAACTCCTCTTCGCGCAATAATTCTTCCTTCTTTTTAACGGTAAATTCAAAATTTTTACGCATGACTTCCATATACTGCGCTTGATGAATAAACCGGTGATCAAAAACATTATCCTCTTCTAATTCCTCAAACAACGGTTCTAATTTGCAAACCGCACGGCATTGAATATCTTGTACCATTAATGTTTCTTGAATAATATTTTCAACTTCTTTCTCAGTATCCTCTAACCCAAAAGCAATCCACTGACCATTTTCTAATTTCCGTAACTCACCGGCCAAGATATCCAGTACCAACCCTTGATAACTCTGCTTAATTAATGCCGTCATTTGTGGGATAAATTCCATATTTAAACGTGCAAATTCATAGCTTGCCTGAAAACGCAATTGTAAAATGGCATTCACTGTACAGAAACCACCAAACAAAACACAGGTTTCATGTAACTCCCAATCTTCAATCGGCAACGGGTAGGCCTTTCTATAAAAACGTTGAACATACTTCTCCGGCTTGGGATAACAACGAAAATAAGGGCCTACCTTAGCCACCACAATTTGTCTTCCCGCAAAAAAACCGGGCTCCCAAACAGTTCTGTCAGGCGTGTTTTTATCTTGTGTCAGTCCGGCGACAATTTCATCCAAAGGAAATAATTGATCGGTCATAACGATTGCTCATCCACAGGACCTGAACCCAGATTATTATTCTCAAGCCCTTTTAATTTAACCCCTAAACGATCTGCAATCAGTGGGTATAAATTGGGGGCAAACTCTACGGTTCGCCGATCAATTTTACGCAAAAAACCTCGGCTTAACAAAAAACCCACCGCAAACATTCGAGACCAATCAGAATAACGCCGTGCTTTTTCTATCGGACTCTTTTCTATGATCATTTCTAGTTCATCATTCTCATTAATCCTAAATTCATTAAACTCACGAATACATTGGAAAACCAAATCTTCTTCTTGTTCTGTCAAGGGTGCAGGCGCTTTAAACTCAAGTCGATAAGAAAGTAAAACGGTAAAGAAATCGACCATGGCTGCACACACTAATGCAAAAACAGATAACCCCTCCCACAAAGCAAAAGAAGGCTTAACACCCTGCGTATACTCCCCATAGGTCATTAATACCGGCGCTTGTGGAATAACATGACCGACTTGGAAAGCAACCTGATGAAAACTCAACTGTACGGTTTGTAAACTCTTCTGAACCGACTGATACTTTTTCTCCATCGGCATGGATTGCACCGCCCCCAAATAATTTAAATTAGATTGCAACGCCCTAATGCCCTCATCTAATAAAATAAAGGTTTCTTCTAATCGTTTATTTTCCTCTTGCTTGTTCTCATAAAGCTCATTAAAGCGTTTCCAAAAAGGACCTTGCCCCACTTGATTTTTATAATGTCTAGATATATCAGGATGGGTACCAAAATACGCCGCTGAAACTTCCTTTGAAGCCTGAGCAAGTTCTGCGCGTTTTTGTTCAAAAATCTCAGTCTTCAAACTTACAATACTATTAATATAATCTTCAACTTGCTGACGCACTTCGACTAATTTGTTGTTTTGTAGTGTTTCGCGCTCTGAAACTTCGTAAAATTTAAAATAGGAAAAAGAGATCGATGCTACCAGCGAAATAACCAAGGACAGTACGACAGAAAAATACCTGAAGCGATTTGCACGCCAATGAATACTGGCTAATTCCAGCGAACAAATAACAATAATAGATTGAATGGCGATAGTTATCACCAAGGCGATCCAAGGAATAATAAAATGGGACATCCCATAATACGTGGTAAACCCAGAGGCAACACTTAACATCAAAACAATAGGAATTGTCCAGATTCTTAATGAAGACACAAACAAGGTCTGAATCTGATTAATGACTACGCCAAAAGTACTCTGGTTTCTGCTCAAAACGTCTACCCCAAAATATCAACTGATCCAATTATAACTGCTGGTAATAATATTAAACTAAAACCTGGGCAAATCTTTATGCGGCAACTCGCCGTGATGTACATGCATTGCCCCAAATTCAGCACAACGACGCAAAGACGGTAGCCCTTTCCCTGGATTTAACAGGCCTTTTTCATCAAAAGCCTCCTTAATTGCATGAAACTGATTTAATGTTGCTAATGAAAACTGAACACACATATGATTTATCTTTTCAACGCCAACACCGTGCTCACCCGTTATAGTGCCACCCATGCGTATACTTAACAATAAAATATCACTGCCCAGTCTTTCTGCCTTCTCAAAGTCTCCCGGTACATTGCCATCATAGAGAATCAAAGGATGTAAGTTTCCATCGCCGGCGTGAAACACATTAGCCACGGGCAAGCCGTATTTGATCGATAATTCAGCAATAGACCTTAACATGGCACCTAACTGATAACGCGGAATCGTGCCATCCATACAGTAATAATCCGGTGAAATTCGGCCTACTGCAGGGAAAGCGGCTTTTCGTCCCGCCCACATCTTTTCTTGCTCTAATTCATCGCGCGCTATTTCTACTGATTGAGCCCCTAAATGCAGTAATAACGCATAAAGCTGCTCTGACTGCTCTATCACTTGCTCAACCGTCCCATCGATTTCACACAATAAAATTGCCTGTGCGGTAACGGGATAACCGGCATGACAAAAATCCTCAGCCGCACAAATAGCGGTATTATCCATCATTTCCAATCCGGCTGGAATTAGACCTGCAGCAATAACCCCAGCAACTGCCTCACCTGCAGTCTCAACACAGTCAAAAACCGCCAACATCACCTCACATGATGGAGCCTGTGGCAGTAACTTAACGGAAACCTCAACAATAATGCCAAGCATACCCTCAGAACCCGTCAAAATAGCTAAAAGATCATAGCCCTCACTCTCAAAGCCATGACTGCCAATCACCAGCAATTCACCGGTCATAGTGACCACTTTCAATCGTAGAATATTATGTGTCGTCAACCCATATTTAAGACAATGTACTCCACCTGAGTTTTCTGCAACATTACCGCCAATCGTACAGGCAATTTGCGATGATGGATCCGGAGCATAATACAACCCGTCTGCCACTACTTTTTTAGAAATAGCTAAATTAGTAACACCCGGTTCAACCACTGCCACTAAATTTTTACCATCAATGGTTCGAATATTATTAAACTTCACCATTGAAATTAAAACCCCATTTTCTAGGGGCAACGCCCCTCCCGACAATCCCGTTCCTGCTCCCCTTGCAACCACAGGAACACCATGCTTATGACAAAGCCTTAAAATGCTTTGAACAGCCTCTACCGTAGCGGGAAGTACAACCACCCACGGCAATGTCTGATAAGCGGCCAATCCATCACATTCATAGGGCTTAAGCATTTCTGGTTCAAAAAGAATCGCTTCTGTTGGCAAAAAGACACGCAGTGCATCCAATAAGTCAGATTTTTCCACGCAGTGGGTGATTCTCTCAGCAGGATGAATTGGTGGTATCATATTTTCTTTTACAGAGGTAAACCATGTATTGTGTCAAAACCCAATCTATCATAGAAGACACGATTAAAAAATCACATTTCATTGGAATTATTACGCCTTGTCATACCCCCAACGATATAAACCACCAGTACCAAAACATTCAACAACAACATCCTAATGCCAATCATATTGCCTTTGCCTACCACCTAAAAAATAACGGCCAACTATTAATTCGTTGCCATGATGCTGGGGAACCCAGTGGTACCGCAGGAAAGCCCATTTTAAATCACCTGGAAGGCAATCAACTTATCAATGTCCTCATCTTAGTCGTCCGTTATTTTGGCGGTATCAAATTAGGTGCAGGGGGACTAAGTCGTGCCTACGGAAACATGGCTAAAGGTGCCATTGCTAACGCCCAACTCATTGAATTTATTGATTATGAATCGCTATCTTTTACCCTTCCCTACGACCAACTAGCCCATTTTAAATACCAACTAAAACAATTTAACGGCACCATCATAGAACAATCATTTACCGAAATAATTACGCTCAAAATAAGGTTACCCGTAATACACGGCCGTGAATTTCAGAACTTATTTTCTTAACAGTGATGGCTTAACCAATTAACCACCGCTTAGTCGATACAGATTTTTATTTTTATAGGATAATAGCTCCATTTTACAAAATTCTAAAACACCATGGAAAACTGCTACCCTGAGCAACGCTGGATTAGCCATACCGAGCCCGAGCTTGGTCTCGGCATCATTCTAGATGTAACCGCCCATCGCGTTACCGTATCATTTCTCGCTGTCCAAGAACAACGCGTGTATGCCCGACTCAATGCACCGTTAACACGCGTCCAATACATCTGTGGGGATACGATTAAAACGATTGATCAGCAATCACTTAGCGTCCAAGAAGTTCAAACCATTGACCATATTCAGTATTATCATTGTTTAAATAAACAACAAGAAAAGATCACTGTAAAAGAAACATCTCTCAGTCACTACTTACAATTTAACAAGCCCCAAGACCGGCTATTTACCTATCAAATAGACACCGGGAAATGGTTTGAATTGCGCTATGAAACATTACGACACAGTAACCGCCTACAACAACTAAAAGCCCGAGGGCTCATTGCGGGTCGCACCTCGTTAATGCCACACCAACTCTACATTGCCCATGAGGTTGCAAACCGTGGCTGTTTTCGTATTATTCTTGCTGATGAGGTCGGGCTTGGTAAAACGATTGAAGCCGGACTCATTCTTAACCACCGCCTACTCACCGGTCGGTCCGGACGAACTTTGGTCATAGTCCCTGAACCCTTGTTACACCAGTGGCTGGTAGAAATGCTACGTCGTTTTAATCTAAAATTCAGCTTATTTGATGAAGAACGCTGTCTTGAGTTTCCAGATGAAAACCCCTTCCTGAGTACACAATTAATCTTATGTAGTCCAAAATTATTTACCGACAACCCTCAACGCCAACAACAAGTACTGGCGACTGACTGGCACACTCTGGTCGTTGACGAAGCACATCATTTACATTGGAGTGAAACCGAAAGTAGCTCTGAATACCAATTAGTCGATAAACTCAGCCAGAAAACAACTAATGTTTTATTACTAACAGCCACACCCGAACAACTGGGCATTCAAAGTCACTTTGCCCAATTACGACTACTGGACCCGGACCGCTTTTTTTCCCTGAATGAATTTATTCATGAAAAAGAATTCTTTCAGCCGGTCGCTGATGCTGCAACTCACTTAATTGCAGGACAGTCACTACCGGAAGACTTAATTCAACAACTACAACCACTTTTAAAACAAGACCAAACTGAAATACTTGTCGCTCAGGCAAATAACCATGATGCAGATGCTCAAAAAGAATTACTCAACATTCTTTTAGACCACCACGGAACCAGTCGTATTTTGTTCAGAAACTCGCGCCAAACTATCGGCGGCTTCCCTTTACGCCAGTGCCACGCCTACCCACTAAACGATCTTCCAGAACAACAACCTTACTGGGGTGATTTAAGTCAAGAAAAAAACCCTTATTTCATCTGGCTCGTTGATAAACTAAAAACTCTGGCCTCAGAGAAAGTACTCCTGATCTGCCATCAGGCTAAAACAGCTATTGCACTCGGGGACCAATTAAAAAATCGCAAAGGCATCAAACTCGCTATTTTCCATGAACAGCTCAGTATAATTGAGCGTGACCGCGCTGCTGCCTATTTCTCGGATCCTGACAGCCACGCCAATATTTTACTGTGCTCTGAAATTGGCAGTGAGGGCCGTAACTTTCAATTTGCTAAACATTTAATCTTACTGGATTTACCTGAAAATCCAGATTTATTACAACAACGTATTGGCCGCTTAGATCGCATTGGACAGAAGCATATTATTCAAATACATACCCCCTACCTGATCCATAGTTCACAACATGTTCTTTATAGCTGGTATAACGATGGCCTCAATGCCTTTGAACAGAACTGTTCGACAGGTGCCCAAATATTCCAACGGTTACATAACACACTAAAAGATCTGATGGATAATTTCTCAACTGAGGGATTAGACCGTGTAATTACCGAAACAAAACAATTACGCAAAACCATTGAAATGGAATCACAACACGGGCGTGACCAATTACTCGAAATCAATTCTTGTCGCGAAGAACAAGCACATGCCATCGTTGCTGAGATTGTCGACCTAGAAAAACAAAACAACTTATGGCCCTATATGGAGACCTTATTTGATTGTTATGGCGTTAACACGGAATTTCATTCCCCTGATTGCTATATCATTACCCCCGGGAATCACTTGCGCATTGCCCATTTCCCAGAACTTCCCGAAGATGGCTTAACCGTTACCACACAACGTGCACAAGCATTAATTCGTGAAGATAGACAATTCTTAAGTTGGGAACACCCGATGACAATAGCAGCTATGGATTTAGTCTTATCCAGTGATACCGGTAATGCCACCATCAGCATCGTCAAACATCCGGCTTTAGCCCCGAATCAATTTCTCATTGAAACACTTTTTATTATCGAATGCAGCGCGCCCAAAGAATTACAAATTAGTCGGTTCTTACCGCCAACACCGATCAGAATATTGATTGACCAAAAACAAAATAATATTTCTAAAAGAATATCCCATAATAGCTTAATCGAAGTCCACCCTCCCGTTGAACCCAGAAAGTTCAATTCATTTGTTACCAGTCAACGAAAATTAATTGAGCACCTTATTCAATATGCTCATGCTGAATACACACGCATTGCCAAGAAGCCCATCAGGCTATGGAGAAAAATCTGAATCATGAAATAAACAGACTGGTAAGACTGCAACGCTCTAACCCAAGCATCAAGCCTGAAGAAATTAGTTATCTGACCGAATCTAAAACTTTTTCCGGCCAATGTATTGCCTCATCAGAACTTAAATTAGATGCCATACGCTTATTAATCACGCAATAACCATGCGCTCAAAGTACTGAATATAACGCGTTTTAATTACCGCCTTAAATTCAATGCTATTTTCATTCGACGTAGGCCCCCATTGGTTATTGGGTTACTCTCCTTCGAAGTAAAAGGTACGCTCCTGGTTTGCACCATTGGGCTAAATAATGGACTCATGAGCCAGTTCTTCTGGAATTAGCTCGCAGTCATGCCCCTCTAATGATTAGCATACGCTATGATAAAATCAGTCTGTGTTGCGAATAGCGTTAAAATTTCGTCTTTAATCGAATAGCTCTTTCACTT
>LWDU01000051.1_pt1 | contig 65047 bp, 69 predicted proteins | sample 727161 | NCBI WGS metagenome assembly LWDU01 (sample SAMN04566230, study PRJNA314399) | hydrothermal vent metagenome | isolation source: deep sea hydrothermal plume seawater | place: Mexico: Gulf of California, Guaymas Basin | collected 2004-07-11 | reverse complement strand
ATTAGATGCGAGGCAGATACGATACTCAATGAGTCCAACCCCGCATCCAGAACCCGAGCTCCCGGCGGGGTGGCGCTCAATGTTGCCCGGACGTTAGCCGCATTGGGCAATACGGTCGGCTTATCGAGCCGGGTAGGCGCTGATCGTGAGGGTGTTGAACTGCTCGACTACGTGACCCAGCTCGGCATCACGGCTGTTTCGATTCAAACGGACAACGCCCACGCGACCGCCCGTTATACGGCAGTTCTTGATCACACCAGCAATCTGATCCTTGGGCTCGCCGATATGGGGATTTATGATGATTTCAAACCAATTCACTGGCAACAAGGCAGACAAGAGATCAAGCATTGGGATTACTGGTGTGTGGACACGAATCTACCGGCTGATACGCTGCACTATCTAGCAAGTGAAAAAGCGGAGCAGCTGTTGTTCGCCGTGGTGACATCACCTGCCAAAGCGCATCGGTTACGTGGGGTACTACCCACTATAGATACCCTATTCGTCAACCGCGTGGAGGCCGATACTCTGGTCAACTCTAATATGAGTGCATCGCAAACCATTGAAGAAAAAGCCCGTGCTCTGTGCGATCTGGGTACCCTACGAGCGATTGTCACTGCAGGTGTCGACGGTGCTGCCTGGGCCGGTCCAGACAGCTTCGGCCACATTGCTTGTCCAACAATCAATCCACAGTCAGTCTCAGGGGCAGGCGATATACTCGCTGGCACCACGATGGCGGCGCTGCTGTCCGGAGACACCCTGGAGCAAGCACTGACCTATGGCACTTGTGCCGCCGCACTCGGTACACTGTCTGATATGAACAACCCGCACTTGTCCTGGTCTTTAATCAAGGACAAACTGGCGCACAATGATGCATAACTCGATTTCCATCTCTGCCGAAGTTGACAGCGCGCTTTCTGAAGGACAACCAGTGGTCGCGCTGGAAAGCACCCTGATCACGCACGGACTGCCAAATCCTGAGAACTACCAGTGCGCGATCAGTGCCCAGGATCAGGTCCGTGCCGAAGGTGCCGTGCCAGCCACTATCGCGGTGTTGGCCGGTCAAATCAAGGTGGGGCTTGATCCGTCGGAGATTAATCAGCTGATCGAAACCGAAGATTGTCACAAACTCAGTCGCCACGATCTTGCCACGGCGTGTGCCAAAGGCTTAACCGGTGGCACCACGGTGGCGGCAACAATGATTTGTGCCCGGATGGCCGGCATCCGAGTTTTTGCGACGGGTGGCATCGGTGGTGTACATCGGGGCTGGCAGGACAGTTTCGATATCTCTGCCGATCTGCAGGAACTGTCGCAGACGCCAGTGACGGTCGTGTGTTCCGGTGCAAAATCACTGCTCGATCTGCCTGCAACCATGGAAATGCTCGAAACACTGGGTATTCCCGTTGTGGGACTGGGTACTCGAGAGCTTCCTGCGTTCTTTTCGGTGGAATCGGGTATTCCACTTCATCAATGGGCGGATGACATTGCCGAAGCTGCACAGATTATCCAGGCTCGACAACAATTAGCGCTGGGTGGCGGCGAACTGGTGGTGGTACCACCGCCTGCTGAGCAGGCCGTTCCCCGACAGGACGTGGAGCAATGGATCACACAAGCGGTGTCAGAAGCGACTGCCTCAGGCCTCGCCGGCAAAACCGTTACTCCTTACCTGCTTGATCGCATTGCAGCACTTTCCGGCGGCACGACACTGAAAGCCAACATCGCACTGATAAAGAACAACGCAGCAGTCGCGGGGCAGCTTGCTGTTGCGCTGCGGACCTAATACGGAATCTGCAAGATTCGGTTCAGGCCGACCGTGTTCCACGAGCGATCAGGGTCACCATTAATTTGAATGGGTACAACAACACGGCAATCATCACGAGCTTGGCACCAAAATCACCAAGTGCCCAACTGGCCCAGGGCAGGCCAGTGCCGGCAAAGGCCAGAAAGAAAAATGTGATCGTATCCACCAGCGAGCCCAGAAACGACGAAGCGACTGGCGCTTTCCACCATTGCAATTGTCGTAAACGATCAAAGATCTGTATATCCAACAGCTGAGCGATCAGAAATGCCGTGCCGGATGCGCACGCAATTCTGAACATCTCAGAAGCCGATTCATCCTCAAACAGACTTTTGATCAGCGCTGTACCCGGTGCTCGATTGTGATCTGCAATACCAAGCGCCACCGTTATCGTCAACACCAGTCCAAAAACAAATCCCACATACACGACCTTGCGCGCGGAACCCACACCATAGATCCGGTTGGTGGTGTCCGTGACCAGAAACGCCGCCGGATAAGTGAACGCGCCCCAGGTGAGAAGCCCCCCAAGATCCAAACCCCACAGACTGGCCTGGACCGGATACTGGACCAGTTTGTTCGACGCTAGAATAACGAGCCCCATCACCACCACTGGCAACACAAACCTGAACAGCACTTTCATTCAGACTTTCTCAACGAGCATAAGTTGTGTACATTTTTATTAAACAGCCAACCCCACCCGTTGCCTGTCATCTGAACCTTGGGTTTAAGCTATCCAAAACCCGCAATAGGGCGCTTGTCGTGACTCAGGACAGGTCAAGGGCGTAGGGTTTAAGATCAGATAAATTAACGTAGTTAAGGACCGCTTCGTGGGTCGATGTGAGCACGACCCGGGGCGCGTGACCCGCTTCCAGTGCTTCCTTCCAGCGAAGCGCACACAAACACCAACGATCGCCGGGTTTTAGACCAGGGAATCCGAAGTCGTCTACCGGTGTAGATAAATCGTTTCCGCGTGATTTCGAAAACTCCAGAAACTCTGCTGTGGCCTGAATACAGACCACATGGGAACCAAGATCATCAGGACCAGTCCGGCAACAGCCATCGCGATAAAACCCTGTCAGGGGTGCGCTCGAGCAATTCGCAAGCGGTTCCCCGAGAACATTCAAAGGCACGGCGTCTTCTGTGATTGGCATCAGATGGGCGCCCGTCAGCTGGACAGGTAACGAGCTCCTTCCTCGAGGCCCTCTAAAGTCAGAGGGAACATTCTGTCTTCGACGAGTTCACGCACGATACCGGTCGACTGGGTATAGGGCCAGTGTTCCTGCGGTGTAGGATTCAGCCAGATCAATCGACGCCAGGTCCTGGAAAAGCGGTCCATCCATACAGCGCCCGACTCCTTGTTCAGATACTCAATACTACCGCCCGGACTCAGTATTTCGTAGGGTGCCATGGCTGCATCGCCCACGATTATCACCTTGTAATCCGGCGGATAGGTGTTGAGCAGATCCCAGGTGGTTGTGATCTGTTCACGCCGTCGCCGGTTGTCCATCCACACAAAGTCGTAGAGAAAATTGTGGAAGTAATAATACTTAAGGTGTTTGAATTCTGATCGAGCCGCCGAAAACAATTCCTCGCAGGTCCGAACGTACGGATACATGGAACCGCCAACATCGAAAAACACCAGCACTTTCACGGCATTGTGACGTTCGGGCCTCATCTTGATGTCTAAAAACCCCGCGTTCTTGGCCGTTGAGTATATGGTGTCATCCATATCCAACTCTTCATCGGCGCCGGTCCGGGCAAATTTGCGCAGCCTTTTCAGTGCGACCTTGATGTTGCGCGTGCCGAGATGAATCGAATCATCAAGGTTACGATACTGGCGCTCCTCCCAGACTTTAACGGCACGTCCGTTTCGCCCCTGGCCGCCCACGCGAATGCCCTCAGGATGGTAACCACTGTTACCAAACGGGGAGGTTCCCCCGGTCCCGATCCACTTGCTGCCGCCGGAATGCCGCTTTTCCTGCTCTTCAAGCCGTTTTCTGAACTCCTCTAGCAGTTTATCGAGTCCGCCGAGTGACTTGATCTGCTCTCGCTCTTCCGGTGTCAGGTATTTTTCGAACTCAGCACGCAACCATTCTTCGGGAACCAGTGCATTCAGAACATCTTCTAAGGATTCCAAGTCTTTGAACCAGGCACTAAATGCTCGGTCAAACCGATCAAAATATTTTTCGTCCTTAACCAGACACGACCTCGCTAACAGATAGAAATCATCGACAGAGCCGAAGGCCAGTCGAGCCTGCATTGCTTCTAGCAATACCAGAAATTCCTTGACCGAAACCGGTATCTCGAGTTTTTTAAGGGTCTGAAAGAAATTGATCAGCACAGAGTTACCCGAAGATTATCTGTTTCCGGCAAATGCACACGCAAAGCATCTGGCACCGCCGACATCAACGGTCGGCGTGGGCTTCCCGGCGCACCATGAACGCCAGCCGCTGCAGCGTATGGACATCCTGCTCGTTCTTTAACAGAGCACCGTAAAGTGGAGGTATAGCCTTGGACCGATCGCGTTCTTTGAGAATCTCTTCCGGAATATCATCAGCCATCAACAGTTTCAACCAGTCGATCAACTCTGAGGTGGATGGTTTTTTCTTCAGTCCGGGAACCTCCCGAACCTCGAAGAAAACATCCAGCGCCTCCTTGATCAGTGACTTTTTGATATCCGGATGATGAACATCAACGATTCGTTCCATAGTTTCGCGATCCGGGAATGCAATAAAGTGGAAGAAGCAACGCCTTAGAAATGCATCCGGCAGTTCTTTTTCGTTGTTGCTCGTTATGATTACGATGGGCCTGTTCACAGCGGTGATCGTCTCGCCGGTCTCGTAGACAAAAAATTCCATCCTGTCGAGCTCATGCAATAAGTCGTTAGGAAACTCGATATCGGCCTTATCGATTTCATCGATTAGCAGAACCACCTGCTCAGTAGAATCAAACGCCGTCCAGAGTTTTCCCTTGCGTATGTAGTTGCTGACATCCTGAACACGGCCATCGCCCAACTGGGAATCCCGCAGTCGAGATACTGCATCGTATTCATACAACCCCTGCTGGGCCTTGCTGGTCGACTTGATATGCCAGTTGATCAACTGCTTATCCAGCGCGCGTGCGACCTCCTCGGCCAGCATGGTCTTGCCAGTACCCGGCTCCCCTTTTATCAGGAGTGGGCGCTGCAGTGTCACTGCCGCATTAACCGCCATACGCAGATCCTCTGTGGCAACGTAGCGATCTGTTCCCTCAAAACCCATGATTGTTTCCCTTTGTCTTCACCTGAAATTCGCCTGAAGCAGTGTGGCCTCAGGCCGCTTTCTCCATCTCTGAAGAATACTGACCAAGCGCAGCAGCACCATTCATCTGTGCCCGGTGAAAGGCCACCTGCCGCGCACTTTCAACATTGTCAGAGTGTCCCGCCCATCGCTTCATCGCTGCAGCCTGCAGTGCACGACCATATGAAAAGGTCACCGCCCACGGCAGTGAGCCACCGATCTCGTTCATGGCATTCAAATGTTGGGTGGCCTCTTCATCCGACTGGCCACCCGAAAGAAACGCAATCCCTGGCACCGCAGCCGGCACGGTACTTAACAGGCAGCGCAAAGTCTCCTGGGCGACCTCCTTGATGCCAGCACGATCTGCTGCACCGGCGCCTGAGATCACCATGCTGGGCTTGAGTACGATCCCCCTTAAGTCAACACTCTGGTCGGCCAGCGCTGCGAATACTGTGTGCTGTGCATGCTGTGTCACCTCAAAGCTACGGCCCAGATCGTGGTCACCGTCAATCAGTACTTCGGGTTCGACAATCGGAACGATGTCATTTTCTTGACACAACGCGGCATAGCGAGCCAGCGCGTGGGCATTGGCGGTGTAACACGCCTGGCTGGGCAAGCTATCCGTCACGGTGTAGACAGCACGCCACTTGGCAAACCGCGCGCCCAACTCTGCATATTCAGCCAGCCGCGGTCCCAAACCGTCGAGTCCCTCGGTCACTTTTTCTCCCGGGTGAAGGGCCAGATCCTTCGCACCGGTGTCAACTTTGATACCCGGGACAATGCCCTGTTCCTGCAGTGCCTGCACAAATGGACGGCCGTCAGTGGTGTGATCACGCAGGGTCTCATCGAACAGAATCGCACCGCCGATGTGATCGCCTAATCCGGGTGATGACACGAGCATGGTCCGGTATTCCCTGCGCATCTCGATCGTGGTCGGTATGCCCAGACCCTCAAAACGCTTATTGCAGGTCGGCGAACTCTCATCCATAGCCAATATGCCGCGACCCGGCGCTACCATGGCCTGGGCGGTTGTTTTTAGCGTATCAATATTCATTGCTGCTTCCTCTTTATCCAATTAAAAGATCACATTCTTGTCCTGGCGCCCTATGATAGATCGGACTCTGGCAGTCATTGTGCTGAATCAACTTACTCCGCCTCACCCGAAACCTGACCAACCTCAACAATTTTCATTGCATTGGTCCCCCCACCAATGCCAGAAAAATCACCCTTGGTAATGATAATGCGGTCGCCGTCGTTCACCAACCCACGGCTGCGCAGTTCTTCGATCGCAACCCTGTTGATGTCTCCCCGAGGCAAGCTAGAGGCGTCGAAGGACACCGGATAGACGCCCCGATAAAGAGACATCCAGCGTTCGGTCTGAGGCCACCTGGTTCCCGCATAGATGGGTATGCCGGAACTGATTCGCGACATCCACTTCGCGGTGCTCCCCGATTCGGTCAGCGCCAGAATACCCGCCACATCAAAGTGGTTGGCAGTGTACATGGTCGCCATTGCTATTGTTTCATCGATGGCATCAAAACGCGCTTCCATCCGGTGACCTGAAACCAGAACACTGCGATGCCGTTCGGCAGCGAGGCAGATCCGGTTCATAGCCGCGACCACCCGAACTGGATGTCGACCAACAGCTGTCTCGGCGGATAGCATGACCGCATCGGTACCGTCCAGCACCGCATTGGCCACGTCAGACACCTCAGCACGGGTAGGCTGTGGATTATTCACCATCGATTGCATCATCTGAGTGGCGGTGATCGAAACGCTGTTGTGCCTTTGCGCCTGTGTAATCAGCTTCTTCTGTACGCCCGGCACCTCTGAGTCACCGATCTCTACACCCAGATCACCTCGAGCGACCATCACTGCATCCGCGGTGGCAATGATCTCGTCAATATGATCGAGCGCTTCCCGACGCTCAACCTTGGCGATCAAGTGAGCCTCACTGCCGGCCGCTCGTAACAGCATCCGAGCGGTCTCAACGTCTGCTCCATTCCGGACAAATGACACCCCCAGGTAGTCCACACCAATATCCACTGCGACGCGGATATCTTCGTGATCCTTGTCCGTCAGTGCAGCAGCCGATAACCCGCCACCCTGAAGATTGATGCCCTTGAAATCCTGCAACTCGCCCCCGGAAATCACACGGGTAATGATCTGATTCTGTGAGACCTCTTCAACCCGTAACGTGATGTTGCCATCATCCAACAGCAGTCGATCACCTTGAGCAACATCCTCGGGCAGAGCCTGATACGTGGTACCAACCGATTGGTCCGTACCCGCCTGGCTCCCCAGTGCCGGATCGATAGTGAATATCTTGCCGTTGCGAAGCTGAATCGGCCCTTGTCGGAACCCCTGAATCCGGATCTTCGGGCCTTGCAGATCCACCAGCAGGCCAACCGACCGGTTCTGCTCCTGGGTACATTTTCGGAGCAGGGCCGCCCGCCGCCGGTGATCTTCCGGCGAGCCGTGGGACATATTGATACGAGCTACATCGATACCCTCTTGAACCAGGGCAGCCATGACCTTGGCATTGTCGGTCGCCGGACCCAGGGAGACGATGATCTTGGTGCGTCGTTTTACTTCCATGAGGCAGTCACGGATATGAAACAGGCTCTGACTCTGCGCGCTTGCCACAACGCCCAACATCATCAACGCGCAGCACAGGCCTCCAGAATCGACACCGCAGGCAGATCTTTTCCTTCCAAAAACTCAAGAAAAGCACCACCGCCAGTCGACAAATAGGAAACATTGGAAGCTATATTGTACTTGTCAACGGCTGCCAGCGTATCGCCACCGCCTGCAATCGAATACGCCGAAGAAGCAGCAATCGCCTGACCCAAAATTCGCGTTCCCTCTCCAAACTGGTCGAACTCAAACACACCCACTGGCCCATTCCAGAGCACAGTCCCGGCGGTCGACATCATGGCCGCAAAGCGCTCAGCAGTTTCAGGGCCAATATCAAGAATCATGTCGTTGTCGCGGATCGCACTGACGGGCTTGACTTGTGCACTTGCCGACGCAGACAACTCGGAACTGACCACGACATCCGTTGGCACTGGGATACCGCTGCCTTTAGCTTCGGTGAGTTGCATCAGTCGCTTGGCTTCAGGTATCAGATCGACTTCGATCAGTGATTTTCCGACACCATATCCGGCGGCAGCAATAAAGGTATTGGCGATACCGCCACCAGGAATCAGCTGATCAACCACCGTTGCCAGGGATTCCAGAACCGTCAGTTTGGTCGACACCTTGGCACCGCCGACGATGGCGATCATCGGTCGGGCCGGATTGTCCAGTGCCCTGTGCAAGGCTTCAAGCTCAGCCACCAGCAGAGGTCCGGCACAGGCCACTGGCGCGAACTGGGCGACGCCGTACGTGGATGCGTGCGCCCGGTGGGCAGTGCCAAACGCGTCCATAACGAAAATATCGCAGTTGTCAGCAATCCTTTGGGAAAGTTCAGGGTCATTGGCCAACTCACCCACATTGAAACGTACGTTTTCACACAGCACCACATCAGCGGAAGAAAAATCGATGCCGTCGAGCCAGTCGACACACAACCGGACCTTAAGTCCCAGAAGTTTGGACAGGTGATCGGCAACCGGCGCCAGTGAATACTGCGCATCAAATTGCCCTTCTGTCGGCCGTCCTAAGTGGGACATCAACATGACCCGTCCGCCTGCCTTCAGCGCTGATTCAATAGTCGGTAAAGACGCACGAATCCGCGCATCACTTGCCACTTGGCCCGCATGAACCGGTACATTCAGGTCCTGTCGGATCAGGACCCGTTTACCCTCAAGATCCTGATCGAGCATCCTGAGTGCCGTCATGAACGTTCTGCCCTATAGCTCAACAACTTCGGGCTTAGCAAGTGTGCAGCGGTGGCCACAGATCAGTTCAAATTCCGAGCCTAGGTCGCATTCATCAAGGCAACACAGGTGTCTAGCATCCGGTTTGAAAACCCCCACTCGTTGTCATACCAGGAACAGACTTTGACTGTTTTACCATTGACGACGCGGGTCATCGCACTGTCATAAGTTGACGATGCTGGGCTGTGATTAAAGTCAATCGACACCAACGGCTTGTCATTGTAATCCAGGATACCTTTAAGTTCGCCGGACGCCGCTTCACGCATCACCTGGTTGATCTCGTCCACACTCGTCTCCCGAGCGGCTTCAAATGTCAGATCAACAAGCGACACGTTTATGGTGGGCACCCGTACGGAAAACCCGTCTAACCGGCCATTGAGTTCCGGCAGAACCAGTCCGACCGCTGCGGCTGCACCGGTTGTGGTGGGAATCATCGACTGGGTGGCCGATCGTGCCCGGCGCAAATCGCTATGGTATACATCGGTCAACACCTGATCGTTGGTGTACGCATGAATCGTGGTCATGATGCCAGCCACTACCCCGATGGTGTCGTGCAGTGGCTTGACCAGCGGCGCCAGACAGTTGGTGGTACAAGACGCGTTGGATACCACGGTGTCTGTCGACTTCAGTACCTGGTGGTTCACACCGTAGACAATCGTAGCGTCGACATCCTTGCCACCGGGCGCCGATATGATGACTTTCTTTGCACCACCGGCAAGATGCGCGCCGGCCTTTTCCTTGCTGGTAAAAAGCCCTGTACATTCCATCACGACATCAACATCCAGTTCGTCCCAGGGCAACTGCGAGGGATCCCGTTCCGCCAGTACCCGGACTCGTTTATCCCCCACCAGAAAGCCATCTCCTTCTACACGGACGTTTTCCGGAAAACGGCCATGGGCCGTGTCGTACTGCAACAAATGGGCGTTGGCATCAGCATCGCCTAAATCGTTGACAGCAACGACATCAAACTGGTCCTGCTGACCTGACTCAAACATCGCTCTAAAAACATTGCGACCAATGCGGCCGAACCCGTTGATTGCTACCCTGATTGCCATTAACTTGTCTCCTTTAGGCTTATATCGTTAACTTGGTTACAAGCATATTGTCATCCGTTAGAACCCGTGACAACACAGTATCTGTCACCTCGCTGAATGTATTTAAGCGGTCATCACTTTTTCGACTGTCGCCACCACATTGGCGACCGTAAAACCGAAATGTTCGAATACCACCTCAGCCGGTGCGGATTCACCGAATGAATCGATACCGACCACGGCGCCCTGCAAGCCAACGTAGCGTACCCAGGTTGGCGTTACCCCCGCTTCTACCGCGACTCGGGCAGTCACCACCGGTGGCAATACCGATTCTTTATAGGCTACATCCTGAGTATCGAAAACATCCGTCGAAGGCATGGAGACAACTCGCACACGCCGGCCCTGGCTATTCAGCCGAGCTGCTGCATCCACAGCCAGACCGACCTCTGATCCTGTGGCGATGATAATGGCCTCAGGTGTGCCTTCACAATCACGCAGCACATATCCGCCCCGACTGATTGCTTTGATTTGTTGCTCGTCGCGTACCTGAAAGGCGAGATTCTGGCGCGAGAACAGCAGGCAGGTCGGCCCATTGTGTCGTTCCAGCGCCATACGCCAAGCCACTGCGGTCTCCACAGTGTCACACGGTCGCCATAGCGACATATTGGGGATCAGGCGCAGGGTTGCGGTTTGTTCGACCGCCTGATGTGTCGGTCCATCTTCTCCGAGTCCGATGGAATCATGGGTATACACAAAAATTGATCGGATCTTCATCAGCGCGGCCATGCGCAGAAACGTAGCGCAGTACGGCACCAGACCGCCGTGCAAAACGATCCCGTTGCAAAGCGCAGACATCCCAAACTCGCGTACACCGAAATAAATATAGTTTCCCGACGCATCTGCTGCTGTCACCGGCACCGAGCCGGACCAGAGGGTCAGATTGGACCCGGCGAGATCTGCTGAACCGCCAATCAGTTCGGGCAGGACCGGGCCGTAACCTTCAAGCGCCTGCTGGGAGGCCTTACGGGTCGCCACGGTGGCTGCCGCGGCATTGACATCACGCAAAAATTCATCCGCTTTGTCAGACCAGTTCTCCGGCAACGCACCCGACATACGCCGCTCGAATTCCAGTGCTAGCGCCGGATGATCTGTCCGGTACCGCTCAAAACCGGCCCGCCAAGCGTCCTCACCCGCCTTGCCCTCGTCAACTGCATTCCACGTTGCGTAAATCTCATCAGGTATCACAAACGGTGGGTGGGGCCAGTCGATATTTTCCCGAACCAGTGCGATCTCTTCATCACCCAGCGGCGCGCCGTGGGCCGATTCGGTGCCGCTCTTGTTGGGCGAACCCCATCCGATTACGGTACGACAACAGATCAGCGACGGCCTGGCTGTCTCGGCCCGGGCACGGTCAATAGCACTGGCGATGGACTCGGGATTGTGTCCGTCAACACTGTCGATCACCTGCCAGCCGTAGGCGCCAAATCGCGCTGGGGTGTCGTCGGTAAACCAGGGTTCGACTTCCCCGTCGATCGAAATACCGTTGTTATCCCAGAACGCAATCAGCTTACCCAGACCCAGAGTACCGGCCAGCGAACAAGCCTCGTGGGAGATTCCCTCCATCAAACAGCCGTCACCCATAAACACATAAGTAAAATGGTTCACGATATCGTGACCGGGTTGATTGAACTGGCCAGCAAGCACTTTTTCACTTAACGCCATTCCCACACCGTTCGAGATTCCCTGTCCCAGCGGACCGGTCGTGGTTTCTATGCCTGGCGCATAGCCGTATTCAGGGTGACCCGGGGTCTTCGAGTGCAGCTGGCGGAAATTCTTAAGTTCGGCCATGGGGAGGTTGTACCCTGACAGATGCAGCAATGCATAGTGGAGCATCGAGCCGTGGCCATTGGACAAAATAAACCGATCCCGATCCGCCCACTTCGGGTTGCTGGGGTTATATCGCAGGTAGTCCGTCCACAGCACCTCGGCAATATCGGCCATGCCCATCGGCATTCCCGGGTGTCCGCTTTTGGCCTGCTGCACAGCATCCATGCTGAGTGCGCGCACCGCATTGGCTCGGGTCCGTCGAATCTCACTCGATGTACTTTTCGCATCTGCCATACGTCTGTTACACCTCTTCAATAGGGTTGTTTGGGTGCCTGCCACAACAACGAACAGCAATCCACGGACTTACGTTGTGCCGGCATTTCGTGGCGAATAATTGAGTCTCCGAAACAAAGATTAGAGACACAAACCCTGACTATGCGCCATAAATTTAATAACATCTAACACAGTGTATCTATATTAAGAATAAGTTTTACTTATTCGTGGAGTCGCTCATCATTTTCTACTATCCAGGCCAACCACTCCTGCTGCAACTCAGTATTGATCGCGGCGACCACGGAGCGCTTGGTAAACGTCCGACAGTCCAGCGGCAGACCCCGGATGGTGGTGAACGCCCCGCCCGCTTCTGCCAAAATCAGACTGCCGGCGGCATAGTCCCACATCCGTTGACCCCCGTGCAGGTAAAGCTGAATTCGCCCAGCTGCCAGCCAGCACCACTCCAATACGCAGGAACCCAGGTTTCTTTGCGCCCCGAAAGGAGGATAACGAACCAACTGATCCACCAGTTGTGAAACCAGGCGCTTGTAATCGACGTTGGCGATACAGCGCCTGATCGGTATGTCCGTATCCGGAGTTGTCAGTTTCTCCCCGTTGAGAAAAGCGCCCTGCCCACTTGCCGCCGAGAACAGTTCATCGCGAACCGGATCATAGACCACCCCCAGCTGCACCGTACCATCAACCACCAGCCCCAGCGATATACCGTAAAACGGTAGGCTCATGCTGAAATTGGTGGTCCCGTCGAGTGGATCCAACGCCCAGAAACAGGCGCCGTCGCCACCAACAATTCTCGCCTGCTGCCGGTGCTCCATTTCTTCGCCCATAAATGTGAACTGTGGCCAGTTCGCTTGTAATTCACGTGCAATGAAAGCCTGCACTCGATGGTCAGTCTGTGTGACGACGGTACCGTCTTCCTTGACAGAGCGGTCGCGTAATCTGAACTGATGCAGACCTGCATCCCGGGCCGCAGCGAGGACAATCGCCCTGACAGCCTCGACTTCAGGCAGTTGCAGTGACATATGATCCGTTAATCGAGTCAAGCAGGCAGGCTCCAACCGGACGAGCACGTTCCAGGTGTCGTTGGTAATACAACCGAAAGAAAAACCGTTGTGGGTTCTGCATAGGGCGGCGAGCTTTGTGCTTGATTCTACTCCGGCCAATAAACAAAGGAAACCAAACATCCTGTGACCTCAGATCCTTCACCGCCTAACCTTTGCCTGATCGGGCCGGCTGTTGATCTCTGCTAGAATCGCTTAAGCGCTACAATAAAATTTGAACCTTAAGGTTCGATACGAGGTGATTGCCCAGTCTTCCACAGTACGTCCGTCCTTCCTGGGTCTCCCGTTTGTGGGACTGCCCATACCGTCGCGTGAACGGCCTCGCCTCAGCCTATTCGCTTCACTGCTCATTCATACACTTATCATTCTGGGTGTGGGCTTCACGGCAGCGACCCAGCTATATCAACCGCCTGAGCCATTGATCTTTCAGTTGACCCTCACCCACACCAACGATTCAGCACCGTCGGACGCACACCTTCTGGCCCCACAGAGCCACACAGGCAGTGGTACAGAGTCTAAAAACGATCGAAATAGTCGTCAGTCGCAGGCGATTGTGCTGCAGAGCCAGCCTGGCGCAGACCGTGCTGACAACGACGATCCCGGGCAGCAGGTCTCATCGGTGCAAGCGCTCCTGGTGACGGATGGTCAGGCGACAGACACCGTGGTTGAGGCGCCTACCAAGGCCTTATCGCCCCCTGACCGACAGGCCCTCAGTTATTCGCGTGCTTTGGAGCTGATTTCCCGTTACGCTGGGGAGGTTGATCAGCTGGAAAAACAATCTTCTGATCTCTCCCGGCACAAATTCGTAAGCTCCAGTACCCGAGAGAGCCACTATGCAGCGTACGTCGAAGCTTGGCGGCGACGGGTCGAAACTGTGGGTAACCGCAACTACCCGGACATTGCGCGACAACAGAACTTGAGCGGTGAACTGATTCTAGCCGTTGCTATTGATCGTGACGGTCTGGTACGGTCTATCCGCGTGACGCGATCTTCAGGAATCAAGGTACTTGACGATGCCGCTGTCCAAATCACGGCGCTTGCGGCGCCGTTTGAACCGTTACCCGAGGCAATAGTGCAAGAAACCGACGTCCTGCATATCAGTCGCACCTGGCAGTTTATGGAGAATGCCCGGCTGATCAGCCGCTGATGCTTTATCCACATGGACACTAGCAACACCTACCCCGGCTTTGTTAACCACTTTCTGATCGCAATGCCCGAATTACGCGATCCGAACTTCAACCGAACGGTCACGCTCATCTGTCAGCACGATGAGAACGGTGCCTTGGGGGTGGTGATCAACCGACCGCTGGACCATCTCACGCTCAAGGATGTGTTTAATCAGCTCGATCTGTCGACTCTCACCAGTGAAAGTACCGCGAAATCTCCGGTCTACTATGGCGGACCAGTTCAACAAGAATTGGGCCTCGTGTTACATGAGGGGGTGGGTGACTGGGGCTCAACGCTGGTCATTGGTGACAATCTCGGTTTGACGTCGTCGCGAGATGTTCTGGAGTCCTTGTCCCGGTCAGACGGACCGAGCCACTCGTTGATGACCCTGGGTTACGCTGGCTGGGGCAAAGGACAGCTTGAACAGGAGATGCAGGAAAATGCCTGGCTCAGTGTTGAAGCGGACTGTGAAATTCTCTTCTCCGTGCCGGCCCAACAACGTTGGACCGCAGCCGCTTCGAAAATTGGTATAGATATGAATCAACTCGCGCCGGGCGTCGGCCACGCATGACCCAAACGCTGTTGGCATTTGACTACGGCACACGCAGAATCGGTGTCGCAGCGGGACAAGACAACACGGGGTCAGCGCAAGGCGTGGCCACCATACCAACTCCCTCGGCCGGGGCGCAATGGGATAAGATCGACGCTCTGATCAATGAATGGCAACCCGACACCCTTGTAATCGGGCTTGCGCTAAACGGCACGGGAGAAGAGACAACGCTGTCCAGACTTGCCCGCCAATTTGGCAAACAGCTGCAAACGCGATTTGGTCGCAATGTGCGCTATATTGATGAAACACTGACCTCAGATGCCGCCGATACCCTGATCAGAGAAAGCCAGCCTGCCGGAAAGCGCATCACCAGACGACGTCAGAAAGTTCGAGATCAGATTGCGGCTGAACTGATCCTGCAAACCTACCTTCATGAGCAATCAGATACCTGATCCTGAATCCCTGATCCTGGCCATGGCCAAAGACCTGGCGCCAGCTGCATCTCTGGATCCAATCATGATCGGTATCCACACCGGTGGGGTGTGGGTGGCCGAACGGCTATACACTGAACTCAATCTATCCAGCTCCCTGGGCTCCATCAATATCAATTTCTACCGTGATGACTTTTCTCGAATCGGTCTGCACCCTCAGGTCAGTGCATCGGAGATACCTGAAAATATAGAAGGACGCCATCTGATACTGGTGGACGATGTACTGCAGACCGGGCGCACGATCCGTGCCGCGCTCAATGAGATATTTTCTTATGGGCGGCCAGACAGTGTCAGACTGGCTGTGCTGGTCGAACGAGGTGACCGGGAACTTCCAATCCAGCCTGATGTTGTCGGTCTTAAACTAGCCCTGTCAGCCCACCAGCACATTAAACTGACAGGACCCGAAACTCTGGCCCTTGTCCTCAGTGAACGATGAGCCGCAATTCAATCCCTGATGTTCAGTTCGACGCCGACGGCCAGCTGCGCCACCTGCTGACTATCGATGGTCTCAACGCCAAGACGATCATAGAAATTCTGGATACCGCGGAATCTTTTATCAGTATCGGTCAGCGCCAAATTCGAAAAGTACCCCTGTTGCATGGCCGCACCGTGGTCAATCTCTTTTTTGAGCCCAGTACCCGCACGCAAACCACGTTTGAGATTGCCGCCAAGCGCCTGTCGGCCGATGTCATTAACCTGAACACCAGCCGAATGTCGACGTCCAAAGGCGAATCTGTCCTTGATACGGTCCGAACACTCGAGGCCATGCACACCGATATGTTCGTCGTCCGGGATGGGTCGAGCGGCACCGCCCACCTCATTGCTCGCCACGTGCCTGCGCACGTTCACATTATCAATGCCGGGGATGGGCGTCACGAGCATCCGACACAGGCGATGCTCGATATGTTTACCATCCGCCAGCATAAGGGCGCGTTTGACCAGTTACGGTTTGCCATCGTTGGTGACATTCTTCATTCCCGGGTTGCACGTTCTCAGATCCATGCGCTCAACATTCTGGGGGCCCGGGAAGTACGAGTCATCGGTCCACAAACCCTGCTGCCCACTGAAATCGAGCGTCTGGGTGTGACCGCCTTTACTAATATGGATGATGGCCTGAACGATATTGACGTCATCATGATGCTGCGCCTGCAACTCGAGAGAATGGAGGGACAGCTGATTCCGAGTTCACAGGAATATTTCCGACTCTACGGACTGACGTCGGAACGTGTTGCCCGGGCCGCGCCGGACGCCGTGGTGATGCACCCTGGCCCGATGAATCGGGGATTGGAAATCGCTTCTTCTGTCGCCGATGGGGAACGATCCCTGATCCTGCCGCAAGTCACCAACGGGATCGCTGTGCGAATGTCGATCATGGCAAAACTCATGGGTCCTCAACCCCAGAGTTTGGAATCCGAACCATGAGAATTCTGGTCAGCAACGGCAGAATCATCGATCCCGGCAACAACATCGATGCCGTTGGAGATGTCTTTATCGAAGAGGGTCGTATAGCACCACGCAGCGATCAAAACGGGCCTTTTGACCGTACGATCGACGCCAGCGGACTGATTGTGTGTCCCGGTTTGGTGGATCTACAAGTCAGATTGCGCGAACCGGGTCAGGAGCACAAGGCGACTATGCGCAGTGAACTGGGTGCGGCAGTGTCGGCCGGTGTGACCAGCGTCTGCTGTCCGCCGGATACTGATCCGGTCATCGATACGCCCGCGATGGTTCACATGGTCCGGCAACGTGCTCGGCAAATCGAGCTCGCACGGCTACATCCCCAGGGAGCTCTGACCCGGGGCCTGAAGGGTGAACAGCTGACCGACATGGCGGCACTCGACGAAGCCGGATGTGTGGGTGTCAGCAATGCCGACTACGCGGTAGAAAACACGCTGGTCATGCGCCGAGCAATGCAGTATGCCTCCACATTCGACCTGACGGTATTCCTGAACATTCTTGACCCCTGGTTAAAAGGTAACGGTTGTGTTCATGAAGGGGAGATTAGTACCCGGCTGGGCTTGCCAGTTATACCGGAAGCAGCCGAAACCGTTGCCTTGGCCCGTGAACTGGCGCTGATTGAAACCACTGGTGTGCGAGGTCACATCTGCCAACTCTCATCCGGACGCTCGGTCGAGAAAATCTCTGAAGCGCAGCAACGTGGCCTTCCGGTCAGTGCTGCGGTTTCTGCCCATCATCTGCACTTGAGCGAACGCGATATTGGAGATTTTGATACGCGCTGTCACGTATTGCCACCGCTACGCAGCCTCGCTGATCGAGATGCGCTGCGGCACGGCGTTGCAGATGGCGTGATACAGGCTATTTGTTCTGATCACCAACCCCATGGGACAGACGCCAAGCTCGCGCCTTTCAGCGAATCTGCAGCAGGAATCGCCGGTGTTGAGACCCTACTTTCGCTGGTACTGCAATTGGTGGACGACAACGTGCTACCTCTCCAAAAGGCCATTGCTGCGATTACGTCAGAACCAGCCCGGATCCTGGGAACCGACCTGGGACAATTGTCTGAAGGTGCACCTGCCGATATTTGTATTTTTGATCCTGACACCACATGGACACTGAATGCCGAACTTCTGCACAGCAACGGCACCAACACACCCTTTGACGGCTGGACACTGCCGGGCAAGGTTCGGTGGACACTGGTCGCGGGTCAAGTACTCTACGAGGGTCTGCCCACGGACTGAATACGGTATACGGACTTGGCCTGCGCTCATCAGCCCAGGCAATGGCGTATGGTCCAGTACGAAAAAGCAGCTGACCCTAGGTCAGAACTCAACTGTGTGCAGTGTCGAGCCGATCTCCTGGCGATCTTTCGCCGCGGTGCCTTCGAGTTGAATCCTGAGGCGAAGATTGTTCTTGGAGGTAGCATTTCGTAACGCATCCTCCAGTGAGATCTGACCATTCTGGTGGAGCTCATAAAGGGACTGATCGAAAGTGACGACACCGTCGGTCGAGGGGCGTTCCATCGCTTCCTGCAAGTGATCGATCTCCCCCTTGGTAATGAGATCCCGAAACCAGGGCAGGTTGCGCAGAATCTCCACCGCAGCCACGTGCCCGGATCCGCCTTTGCTGGGTACGAGTCTCTGCGAAACAACCGCACAGAGATTCATGGACAGATCCATCAACAGTGAGTCTCTTTCCCCGCCGGGATACAGGCTGATGATTCTTTCGAGCGCCTGATAGGTATTGGCGGCATGTAAGGTCGCGAAACACAGGTGACCCGTCTGGGCAAACACCAGAGCCGAACGCAGCGTCTCTGAGTCGCGAATCTCGCCGATCTGAATCAGATCCGGCGCCTGCCGCATTGCATTAACCAACGCGGTGTCGAAAGATTCCGTATCTACACCCACCTCACGCTGATCCACAATGCACTTAATATGATCGTGAACAAATTCAATGGGGTCTTCTATGGTGATGATATGTCCCCGTGTATGCTGATTGCGGTATCCGACCATCGCAGCCTGGGTTGTTGTCTTGCCGGTACCGGTGCCTCCCACAAAGAGAACCAGACCAATCTTGGTCATCGCGATCTTCTCGAGTGTTGCCACGGGCAGTCCAAGTGCTTCAAGGCTGGGAATCTCACTGCTGATCCGACGCGCAACCAGACCGACATGATTACGCTGACGAAAAACATTGATTCGGAACCGGCCTATGTCTGCGGGAGTCACCGCAAAGTTGAGTTCGTTGTCTAACTCGAACTCAGCATGTTGCACTTCCGTCATAATCGAGAATACTAGATCCCGTGCCACATCAGGTGTTAAGGGATCCGTCTTGATGGGGAGAACCTGGCCATCAATTTTCAAGCTCGGTGGTGCACCCACCGAGATAAGTAAGTCCGAAGCGTTTTGCTTGACCATCAACCTGAACAGGTCATGCATCGTCATCTTCAAACATCCAGAACTTTTAGAGTAGTGATCATGTGCCACCTTGAGTTTCGAAGTTCCCTGCCTCGACTGCAATGGTCTTTGCACTGTCAGCAGATATCAAATTCTGTGTCACCAAAGCATCAAGCGACTGATCCATAGTCACCATTCCGAATTCTCGACCGACCTGTATCATCCCGTAAATCTGAGGCACCTTCGCCTCACGTATCAGATTACGAATTGCCGGTGTGCCGATCATGATTTCGTAGGCAGCACATCGCCCCCCTCCAGTTTTTTTCACTAAGCGCTGTGCCACTACAGCCTCGAGTGACTCCGAGAGCATCGTCCGGGTCATGTTCTGTTGATCGGCTGGAAATACGTCGATAATTCTATCGACCGTCTTCGCGGCTGAGGAAGTGTGAAGCGTACCAAACACGAGGTGACCAGTTTCTGCGGCTGTCAATGCAAGCCCGATCGTATCCACGTCCCGCATCTCACCCACGAGGATAACATCTGGATCTTCACGCAATGCAGATCTCAGCGCTGCACTGAAACTCTGCGTGTGGCGACCCACTTCACGTTGGTTGATCAGACAGTTCCTGCTCTGATGCACGAACTCGATCGGATCCTCAAGGGTCAGGATGTGCGCCTGACGATTGGCATTGATGTAGTCGATTATCGCGGCCAGCGTGGTCGATTTTCCGGACCCGGTGGGCCCTGTCACCAGCACGAGTCCACGTGGACGATCAGCCAGTTTCTTAAACACAGCCGGCGCATTAATAGCTTCTAGCGTCAGCACATCGCGAGGAATAACCCGAAAAGCCGCTGCTGGTCCTCGTGCTTGATTGAATGCATTGACCCGAAAGCGCGCAACGTTGGGAATCTCGAATGCAAAATCACACTCCCAGCGTTCCTCGAATTCCTTGCGCTGATGATCCAGCATTATTCCCGTGATCATATCGAGCACCCCATGATCACCTAACGGATCCACTTTGATCCGACGGATTTCTCCGTCGATTCGGATCAGTGGCGGCAGTCCTGACGACAAATGAATATCAGACGCACCGTTTTTGACCGCAAACCCCAAGAGTTCAGACAGATCCATGAGTGTCTCCCTCAGTTCGTAGAACCGCCGCAGACCCGACCCCTAAGCGGTTTCGTGTCGCCTATAATCCCACATTAAACTCTTAAGTCTGCATTTTACGGCACTGTGCCTTCCAAGTTAGATATTTTAGACATTGTCACAACACCTTACGCCATGAGATGTCTCCATGAAACCTGCTGTACGCACAAACATAGACGGCCATACCGATCTCGCAACACGTTATAGCCGAGTGTGCTCAGCAATCGGTGCGGCTGGGAAAAGATTCAGCCGTCCCGAAGGCAGTGTCACACTGGTGGCCGTCAGTAAAACCCGGTCGGCAGACGAGGTGCGTGCTGTGGCGAACCTAGGACAACGAGATTTTGGGGAAAACCAGGTCCAGGAAGCGGTGGATAAAATTCATCTACTGGCAGACATGGCGCTGTCCTGGCATTTCATTGGCGCCATCCAGAGCAACAAATGTCGTGATATTGCCGCTAATTTTGACTGGGTACATAGTATTGACCGGTTTAAAATAGCCCAGCGCCTTTCACAGATGCGACCCCAGAGTCGTGGACCGCTGAACCTTTTTCTGCAGGTCAACCTTCAGGAAGAACAGACAAAATCAGGTGTCACGGCCGGCAACCTCGAAGATCTTGCCAACAGCGTGCTGGCACTACCCCATATTCGTCTGTGTGGTCTGATGGCAATCCCAAAACCTGCCACCGACTTCGACACCCAGCGCCGAGTGTTTAGAATGCTTTTCAAACTGCAAAATCACCTTCGAAGCAAAGGGCTTCCACTGGACTGCCTATCAATGGGGATGACCGATGATATGGATGCCGCAATCGCAGAAGGGGCAACCCATGTCCGGATTGGCACCGCTATCTTTGGGTCACGACAGTGATGCCAAATAACGACCCTAAGCGCAACAACACGAAACCATTGGCATACAACCCATGACTGATCAACGACTGGGGTTAATCGGTGGCGGCAATATGGCAAGAAGCCTGGTCGGCGGATTGATCAATTCCGGCATAGCACCCGAAAGCATAATTGTCTCAGACCCGGATGACAGCATCCGACAGGCGCTTGCCGAGGATTTTTCGGTACAGACCTGCGCCGACAATTCTTCTGCTGCCCACGTCGCAGATATCCTGGTACTGGCCGTGAAACCTCAGGTCATGCAGTGTGCCGTAGAGGATATTGCTGAGAACCTGCTTCAACGACAACCTCTGGTCGTGTCCATTGCTGCGGGAATCCCTATTGCCAGTATCGAATCGTGGGCGGGTAGTCCATTGCCACTGATCCGCGTCATGCCCAACACCCCGGCGGTGACCGGCAACGGTGCATCGGGAATGTATGCTAACCCCCGGGTCAGCGAAAGCCAGCGTGCCCAGGCCCAGAAAATCATGGAAGCGATCGGAATTGCCGTGTGGGTCGATGAGGAGTCCTTGATCGACACAGTCACAGCTGTTTCTGGAAGTGGCCCAGCTTATTTTTTCTACCTGATGGATGCAATGGTCAAGGCTGCTCAGGAAGGTGGGTTGAACCCAGAAGCTTCCAGACAACTGACCCTCCAGACAGCCCTGGGCGCAGCACAGCTGGCACTCGCCTCAGACGAATCACCAACAGAACTCCGCAGGCGGGTGACGTCTCCTGGCGGTACAACACAGGCTGCTGTTGAATTGCTGGACAAAAATGGTTGTAAAGAGATCCTGATCCGCGCGGTGCATGCTGCACGCGAGCGTTCTATAGAGCTCGCCAAACTGCTGGGAGAACAATGATGCGAACCGATTACGCCAGTGATACCGGTATATTCCTGATTGACACCGTCATTGGCCTGTATACCCTCGTTGTGATGCTGCGGTTCCTGTTTCAGTTGACGGGCGCAGACTTCTATAACCCCATATCACAGACAGTCGTTAAACTCAGTAACCCACCGCTGGTTCGACTGCGCCGGGTCGTACCCAGTCTTCCCGGAATCGATACTGCTGCGGTGGTGCTATTGCTGATTTTGGAAATGTGTCGAATCGCCGGCATCAATCTGTTGTCTGGTCACTCCCCCGCTATAGTCGGACTTGTACTCCTTAGTGTGGGTGAACTTCTTAAACTTGCAATCTACATCATTATTTTCTCTATTTTTATTCGCGCCATGCTGAGTTGGTTCAGTGGTGCCGGATCTACACCGGTATTGCGCTTGATGCACACCTTTACTGAGCCCGTGCTGAAAATCTTCCGACGTTTTCTGCCCGTTACAGGCGGTCTGGATTTTTCGCCCATCGCAGTTTTCATCGTATTTATGGTTGTGCTCAAAATTGTAGTCCAACCCCTACTGGACTTCGGGCGGGCTATGCTCTAGCCAAAGGTCTGCTGGTGGTTCATGTTTGTCGTCAAAGGATCAGTTTTAACGCACCTGACTCACTCGTTTTCAGGGCAACTCAATATCAATGCACACGAGTGTCGAAATAAGGGATTGCACTGTCAGTGCATCAGGTTTGTAAAGAATCTGTAGAATCTATACCCAATACCTGACTCCACTACGGATAAAACTCGAAACGCGCTTGTGTCCACGATCAATGTCACCAATCAAGACGGCGCTGCCCAGCCGTTTCTACGCGGGATATTGACCCGATCGCTGCAAAAAGCGGGACTCTCCTTTAGCGAAGCGTATCAGATCGCGTGCGAGGTTCGAGATACTTTTGATCAGGACGAAACTATTTCAACAAAACAGATTCTCGATAAGACTTCAACTTTGATTAGTGTGCAGTTCGGCCCGAACACTACACACAGTTACATTACAGGCCAGCGCGATGCAGCATGGATATTGGTTCGCGACACAGCTGGTTATGAGGAATGGTTCTCACGCAATCTGCACCAGCGACGTCTGGAAATCTGCGGTCTGCACATGGAAGAAGCGGAACGGTTAACGCATAAGATCCATGATGGTTTACTCGAGCTTCGCCAGACAAGAATAGACCGGGATGTGCTGCGTGACTATACCGTTAACGTTCTGCGCGAGGAGGCCGGCGACAAGTTTGCCGACAACTACACAGCCTGGCACTATTTCTTGAAGTCGGGCCAGCCGCTGATCATCATGATTGGCGGGACGGCAGGTGTCGGTAAAAGTACGCTTTCAGCGGAAATTGCAACACGTTTTAATATAACCCGTTACCAATCCACAGATATGCTGCGGGAAGTCATGCGGACGATGGTCGCTGTACAGTTGATGCCGGAACTGCATGAATCCAGCTTTAATGCCTGGAAAGCATTACCGGCGCATCGAGAACATTCTCCCAGCAGCAAGCACGTGATCGATGGCTATCATCGTCAGGCGGACCTGGTCGAGGTGGCCGCTGAGGCCGTTCTGCAGCGGGCTTTACGGGAAAACGTATCGCTTTTGCTTGAAGGTGTGCATGTTCGGCCGAGTCTGATCGACAAAATTCCGCACGACTCCAATGCCATTGTGATCCAGATCATTCTCGGGGTCACCAACAAGAAACAACTCCAGCGTCAGTTCCAAGGGCGATCAAAAAGCTCGCAGGATCGACGAGCAGATCGATATCTGGAAAATTTCGACGCCATCTGGGAGCTGCAAAAGGCACTGCTTGCAGAAGCGAAGACATCGGACCTTTCGATCATTATTAACGACAATCTTACCGATGCTTTGGCCATGATAATGCGCAGTATTTCTAACAGCCTGCGAGACCACAACCTGAAAACAGGCCAATCCTGAGATTTCTACACGCTTGTAGGTGAGCCCGACGTTACTTCATTATGAGTCGTAATAACAAATACCAGAATAATCAAAGAGGCAAAGGTACGACACTGGCCGGCCAGGCTGATCGCTATGTGCTGTATGAGAAAGCCGTACAGTGTGTGGAAGCGGAAATCGACATGGTCGACGAAACCTTTCAGTCTTTACGCGGCCGAACGGCACGAATTTTACGTGAGGATTTCTGCGGCACAGCCAACACCAGCTGCGAGTGGGTGCGACGTCGTGACAACAACCAGGCTTACGCTGTGGACCTGGACAAAAAGGTAATACGGTGGGGTGAGAAACACAACATTTCAAAACTGAACGATGACGCAGCAGGCCGAATACACCTGCTCAATGATGATGTTCTGACAGTCGATGTACCGCCTGCGGACATGGTTTTAGCGATGAACTTCAGTTATCAAATCTTTAAAACGAGGAGCCAGCTTCGCAACTACTTTGGCCAGGTTTACACAGCTCTAGTTGATGATGGCGTATTTTTCTTGGATGCTTTCGGCGGTTACGAAACCTATCGGGAAATGGAAGAAGAAACAATCAGGGGAAGGAAACGGCATCTATACGCCAACCAAATCCGGTGAAGCCGACGCCGCATGGATCTGCTATCTCTCGGCAGAGAAGTAAGTGCCCGTTTATACAGGTTCCAGCCGCAGACAATTGGGAAGCCTGACCGACACGGTCTGTAAAAAGATCTGTGGGCAACCGTAGACGGTCGCCTAACTTAATTTAAGTGACTTGTCAGGTAAGTCAGATAAGGTATTGTGCCACAGCGAGATTAAATCTTAAAAACTACTAATGCAGACCCACCTGCGGATCAAATCTGATTTGTTTCGAGCGATCAGTTGCCGGCAACAGTCAGTCCATCAATCAATATCGAACCGCAGCGAATGTTGCCCCGCGTATCCACATCCTTGCCGATCGCACACAAGCCGCTAAAGATTTCTTTGAGGTTACCGGCAACTGTCACTTCATCAACCGGATATTGGATCTGACCGTTCTCAATCCAGAAGCCGGCGGCACCCCGGGAATAGTCCCCAGTGACCATGTTGACGCCAAAACCAATCAGTTCGGTTACCAGCAACCCTTTTTCCAGCCCACTGATCAGATCGGTCAGATCCTGGTCTCCTGACGCGGCGGTGAGATTGTGAATACCCCCCGCGTTACCGGTCGTCTCGAGCCCAAGACGCCGCGCAGAGTAGGATCCCAGCAAGTAACGCTGTAGCACACCATCGGTAATGACATTGTTAGCCGAGGTGGTGACACCTTCGCTGTCGTAAGCAGCACTGCCCATGGCACACTTGAGCAGCGGCTGTTCATAGATCTGTACAAAATCCGGGAAAATCTGCTGGCCGACCTGATCCAGCAGAAACGACGCCTTGCGGTAAAGTGCACCGCCGCTGACCGCCCCAACAAAATGGGATATCAGGCTAGAGGCGACCGGTGCTTCAAAAAGCACAGGGACCTGGCAGGTGTCTATTTTCCGGGCATCGAGTCGTCGCACCGTTCGCCTGGCAGCCTCCAGACCCACAATATCCGGTTTGTCCAGTTGTGCGGCCTGTCGTGATGAACTAAACCAGTAATCCCTCTGCATCCCGCTGTCGTCCCGACCGATAACCGAACAACTCAGGCCGTGCCGGGTCTGTCGACTCTCTCCCCAGAAGCCACTGGTGGTGGCATAAACCTCGTGTCCTTCATGCGAACTGACCGAAGCTCCTTCAGAGTTTTCGATTCGGCGATCATGATCCATAGCCGTTTGCTCACACTCCAGTGCCATGTCGCAAGCATCATCGACCGATGGATTCCAGGGATGGAAAAGATCAAGATTGGGAAAGTCCGTCGCCAGACGATCCGGATCTGCCAGCCCATTGCACGAATCAGCCTCAGTATATTCAGCAATCCTGCACGCGGCCTGGACGGTATCTTTAACCGACGTTGGCGAATAGTCCGACGTACTGGCACTCCCGGTTCGCTGTTCGAAATAAACTGTGATGATCAGACCTCGGTCGCGGGTATGCTCTACAGTTTCAAGCTCGCCCATGCGGACATTGACCGACAACCCCTGGCTCAGGGCAGCCGCCGCTTCTGCCCCACTCGCACCCTGTCGCGTTGCTTCGGCGAGAATCATCTCGACCACAGGGCCAAGGTCTGACGGATCAAGTCGGCTTGAAGTAGGTGCTACTGGTTCGATGCTTTTATTCACTGGGCTTGCTTGTTTTACAGTCAATCAGACTTCAACGCCACCAACTGTCAGGCTATCAATTTTCAAGGTGGGCTGACCGACACCTACAGGTACGCTCTGTCCTTCCTTGCCGCAAGTACCAACACCGGTATCTAGGCCAAGATCATTGCCGACCATCGATACGCGTGTCAGCACATCGGGTCCATTCCCAATCAGAGTCGCACCCTTGACCGGGGTCGTGACTTTTCCGTTTTCAATGAGATAAGCCTCACTGGCCGAAAACACAAACTTGCCGGATGTGATATCAACTTGTCCACCACCAAAATTGACCGCGTACAGCCCATTACTGACAGATTCGATGACTTCTCCAGGATCATACTCGCCGGCCAGCATATAGGTATTGGTCATACGCGGCATCGGCAAATGGGCGTACGATTCCCGGCGGCCATTGCCAGTCGTATTAACCCCCATCAGACGCGCATTGAGCGTGTCCTGCATATAACCTTTGAGAATGCCATTTTCGATGAGTACCGTAGAGGCCGTGGGGGTCCCCTCGTCATCTACGGACAATGATCCCCGGCGGTCTGGCAATGTCCCATCGTCAACCACGGTACACTGTGTAGAGGCGACCTGTTCACCGACTCGTCCAGAAAACGCCGATGTTTGTTTTCGGTTGAAATCTCCCTCGAGACCGTGACCAATTGCTTCGTGCAATAGGATACCGGGCCAGCCTGGCCCCAGAACCACGGTCATGGTGCCAGCAGGAGAATCTGTGGCTTCCAGACTGATCAACGCCTGACGTACCGCGTCGCGGGCAAATTCCTCAGCGCGTTCGGCTTCCATAAACCAGTTGTAGCCAAATCGGCCACCACCGCCGGCGCTGCCCTGTTCACGACGGCCCTCACTCTCTACGATCACACTCACATTGAGCCGGACCAGGGGCCGCACATCGGCGACCAGACTGCCATCGTGCCGGGCCACAAGCATCACTTCGTGGGACCCGGCGAGGCTCGCCATGACCTGACTCACACGAGGATCTTGTTGTCGCGCTTCAGCTTCAACTTTTTCCAGCAGTTTTATTTTTGATTTTTCTTCCAGCGACGCGAGTGGATCGGCCGAAGTGTATAACGCAGTGCCGGCATTACTCTGACGGTCGACCGCCTGGGTTGCGTCATAGCCTGCCTGTGCGATGGCCCGTGCGGCATCCGCAGCCTGCGTCAACACTGGCAGCTGAAACTCATCCGAATAGGCAAAACCGGTCTTCTCACCACTGATTGCCCGCACACCGACACCTTGATCGGTACTTCGACTGCCGGATTTGACAGCGCCGTCTTCCAGTGACCAGGCCTCGTGACGGCTGTATTGAAAATAAAGATCAGCATAGTCCAGCTGATGAGACATCATTCTGGCCAGCAGGCCGTCTATATCGGTGCGCTCAAGACCGGAGGGCTCAAGCAATGTCTCGACTGCTGTTTTGAGAGGATCTGTCACAAAGTGCCACGCGATGATTAAAAGGGCCGGGGATTATACCGCGCAACCCGGTATAGAGACCGTCACAGAAAATTCAGCCACACTCCAACCAAGGTTACCACCAGTAGCCCACTGCCCAGCAGGCGCATGAATAGATTACCCGTGCTGGTGAGAAGTTTCTGATGGACCTTCAAACCCATAACATGACCGATTACCGCGCAGGGCAATAACCAAACTTGGTGTAGCAGTTGCAGGTCAATGCCGGTATAGACAAAAGCGCTCATCTTGAACACAACCAGAATTCCCCACAAAACGATCAAAGTTTCCCGCAGGTTCTGACGCGATACATGGCGCAAGTAAACCGCTGCAATCAGAGGTGCCCCGATCAATGATGTACCGCTGGCATACCCACCCAGCGCCAGCAGAGCCCTATCGGTAATCGGGTTATGGCTCTTAAATTCAACTGCCAGAATATAGCTCACCGCATAAACAGCACTCACGGCGTAAACTATTGCGGATAACAAAGTCCCTGGCAGGTTCAGCAAGCCGACCACACCTGCGATCGTAAATGGCAACAACCAGCGCAGGGACCGTACCAGATAATGCCAGTCCACGTAGTCGAGGCGGGTGATGACACTGACCGCACCAAACACCAGCAGCTGAACAGCCAGAATCGGCATTACGGTTAACGGGTTGTCTACCAGCAACAGCAACAGTGGCAAGGCCAGTGCTGCACCCCCAAAACCCAGACCAGATCGGACAAATCCACTCCACAGGAAGATCAGTCCAAATGCAATGTACTCCCAGCTGGTCAGATCTGCCACCGCAGCACCTCCAGTGATTACTAGCAGGCTGCACTCAGCAGGCAAGGCCCAGAAATCTTCACATCAAACCAAGTTTCGCAAATTAAATTGGCGATCAACCAACCTCGTCTACAGATCCCTGGTGATCGATCGAGATAGGCCACAGATCATAATGACCGAAACGCGTGGTCAGAAAATTGTGTAGATAAAGGGAGCAACTGCGGTACCCTCTGCCAGCAGAATGAGGCCACCGAGCAGCAGCAGAACAATAATGATTGGTGCTAACCAGAATTTCTTGCGCTCGCGCATGAAATCCCACAGGTCTTTGAAAAATTCCATTCTAGAAGGGCCTATTCATGTGTGAGGGGTCTGGTTTCACGCTGACAGAGCGGTAAGAAACTGCCGCTGGATCCCATCGACGGGTCAGGGGATCCTTTCCCAGCAGCCGCAGAACCACACCATAGGGCAATACCACCCCATAGTAAACGACTCCCAGGATTACGGGCGACGTGATTGCGTTCATGACCATGCCGAACCGCATCCAAATTCTATAAAACGGGCGTACAGTGCTTGGTGCCAACAGGCCCCACAATGTCACTCCCACAGCAACAATCCATGGCACCGCAGACCAGTGTCCGAACAGCAGTGGCATAACAACGCCAAAGAGTCCAGCGACGATCGCGGAAAAAACCAATGCAAACTGTCGCAAGCCTGGATCATCGAGCTCGGGGATTTCTTTTTTCATTATCGGGCACTTGGTGGCTTAACCTGCTAAACCACCTCCGAATCAATCCAGCTCAAATTCATGACGCCAGTCCCCTTGCTCGGTCCATTGGGGTTGTTCTTCCTTCAACAACAAATAATTTTCGATCACCAAACAATCCATCTCGGTTCGCATAAAGCAGCGATACGCATCTGCCGGTGAACAGACAATCGGCTCGCCGCGTACGTTGAACGACGTGTTGACCAAGACAGGACAACCCGTCTTGGCATCAAAAGCCTCTAAAAGTCTGTGAAATCGTGGGTTAGTGTCCCGATGAACGGTTTGCAACCTCGCCGAATAGTCAATGTGTGTAACTGCAGGAATTTCTGATCGAATCTGTTTTAATTGTTCGATTCCGAAAAGTTTCTCGTCGCTGGGTTCAACGATCTTACGACGATTGTTCTGTACATTTGCCACCAACAACATGTAGGGACTTGCCGTTGTTTGGTCGAAATAGTCTGCCACCCGTTCATTGAGTACAGCCGGTGCGAATGGGCGAAATGATTCCCGGTATTTGATCTTAAGATTCATCACGCTCTGCATATCGGTGTTTCTGGGATCTCCAATGATCGAGCGCGCACCCAGTGCGCGGGGGCCAAATTCCATACGCCCCTGAAACCAGCCCAGAACCTTGCCCTGATCGAGCAGTTCCGCCAGCAGAGAAAACAAATCCTCATCGTGATGCTCGTAATATTTTGCACCCAGTTTATCCAAGGCAGCGGCAATCTCGTCACTAGAAAAACTCGGCCCCAGATAAGCACCCTGCATGCGGTCCTTGGCACCATTGCTCTGGCGTGGCTTGTCTGCATACTGGTGCCAAACAGCCAGTGCACAACCCAGCGCACCACCAGCATCCCCGGCGGCTGGCTGAACCCATAACTGTTTGAAAGGCCCTTCCCTGAGTAACCGTCCGTTCGCCACACAGTTGAGTGACACGCCGCCAGCAAGACAAAGATGATCAACCTCGGTCTCACGATGAACTGTTTGAGCAATCTTGAGTACGATCTCCTCGGTAACGACCTGCACTGAAGCCGCAATATCCATGTCGTCCTGGGTTAAAGCGGACTCAGGTGCGCGGGGCTCCCGGCCAAAAAGCGCGCTGAACTTTTTATTCGTCATTCGAAGGCCGGTTGCATAATCAAAATAATCCATCTGTAATCGAAACGTACCATCGGCTTTGATATCGATCAGGTGGTCGCGTATCACATCGACATGTCGGGGCACCCCATATGGGGCGAGTCCCATGAGCTTGTACTCACCCGAATTGACTTTGAACCCAGTGAAATAGGTGAATGCGGAATACAACAACCCCAGCGAATGCGGAAAGTCTATCTGCCACAACGGTGTCAGCTGATTGCCCTTACCCAGCCAGACACTGGTCGTTGCCCATTCACCGACGCCGTCCATGCACAGCACTGCCGCCTGATCAAATGGACTCGGGAAAAAAGCCGATGCCGCGTGTGACTGGTGATGTTCGGCAAATAAGAGTTGCGGCAGTGTCTTTTTTGAACATCCCGCCAGGTCGGCGAGTTCTTTTTTTATTAGAGACTTTAAATAGAGTTTCTCCTTTAGCCAGATAGGCATTGCCGTCAGAAACGATCGAAATCCGCGGGGGGCATCAGCGATATAGGTCTCAATCAACCGCTCAAATTTAACCAACGGCTTATCATAGAAAACCACCGCATCAAGGCCAGTAATACTTACATCTGCTTCGGCAAGACAATAATCGATCGCATGACGTGGAAACTGAGCGTCATGTTTTTTGCGGGTAAACCGTTCTTCCTGAGCCGCTGCTGTGATATCACCACTTTCCAACAGACAGGCTGCGGCATCGTGGTAATACGCAGAGATTCCCAAAATTTTCATCGGCCGTACAATCTTAAGTAAAAGCTGATCAAACTTGCTGTGCTCATTCTAGCGTCACAACGTCGAGCCTGAATTATCCCTGGCTTTCTGCCGGCGATACAATACAAAACTTAGTTTGTCGGGGTTGGACGACATATTATCCGCTGCCGTTAACATACGCTGCCGCGTTGAATGGGCCAGTCGCCGCCTAACCTGTACCAGAGCTCCCTGGCAAACAATCTCGGCGATTTCATCAGCGCTACGTCGTTAACACCCTTCGTGGTGTGGCACCATCTAAAGTTTCAGCGCCAACGGACTGCTCGGTAAAATATCAAATTAACGGGGTGTGGTCATTTGTTCGACGACTCCCTGCTCTGAGTTCAGGCTTGCTGATCATTAAGGTCCGGTCCAGACTCGGCCTCTTTGGTCTCCTTGGATTTGATTATGCGTGAACAGTACAAACCCGCTTCAAACAGCAACCAAACCGGCACGGCCAGCATAGTTTGTGAAAAAATATCGGGCGGCGTCATCACCATACCCACCAAAAATGCACCCACAATGATGTAAGGCCGCTTGCTGGCCAAACTATCCGGTGTGGTCATGCCGATCTTGACCAGCAACACGGTTGCAACCGGCACCTCGAACGCCAGGCCAAAGGCGAAAAATAGCTTCAGCACAAAACTGAGGTAGGCATTGATGTCGGTCATCACCAACACCCCTTCGGGTGCGGTACTGGTGAAAAAAGCAAAAATAATCGGGAAAACTGCGTAGTAGGCAAACAAAATTCCGAGGTAAAACAGGATACTGCTGGATACCAGCAGGGGTACTGTCAACCGTTTTTCGTGACGATAGAGCCCCGGGGCCACAAACGCCCACAACTGGTACAACAGATAGGGCATGGCGACTGCCACTGCTAACGCAAAAGCAAACTTGAACGGCACGAAAAACGGACCGTGGGGCTCGGTTGAGATCATGCTGTTCCCTTCCGGCAACGCGTCCATCAGTGGGGCCGCCAAGTACTCATAAAGATCGTTTGCGAAGGGTGCAGCGATCAGAAACACGATCAAAATAGAGCCCCCACCACGCATGATGCGATTACGCAGCTCCAGCAGGTGAGACATAAACGTCGTTGCCTCTTCTCCGGGTCGTGTGCTCGGTTCAGCCATGGTCTAATCGGTCAGGACGTGGGGGTCTGCTTGTCTTTGGTCTGTGAAGTGTCTGTCGTGTCATCCACGGGAGACTCGTTTTCTGCCGACTGAGCCGAATCGTCGGTTGCTGTGACATCGCTCACTGACGATTGGATATCATCAGCTGATTTCTTGATGGACTCAACGACCGACTCCACGCCGCTGTCATCGGCAACCTTCCCAGCAGCACTCTGGAATTCATTTTTCACGTCACTGATTTCGTCGCCCAACTTTCGGAGATCAGCCAGCTCGCTCTCACGCATCTCCCGATCAATGTCGGTCTTGACGTCAGCAACCATTCTGCGAGCTTTCCCGACCCAGAAACCGATCGTGCGTGCGACTTTGGGCAGCCGTTCGGGGCCCAAAATCACCAGGGCGATAATCGCAATGATTACCACCTCGGAAAATCCGACGTCAAACATGATGCGGCCTCAGATAACGGTCAGACTTTTTCCGTCTTCACGTCCTCAGTCGCCTCTACATCGGCAAGGTCGTCCTGGGTCGCTTCAGTCTGCTGATCCGCAGTCTCGGGATCCTCGCTGTCGCTGTCACTATCACTGTCCCCAGCCTTGACCTCTTTGATTGAACTACGGAACCCTTTGATTGCGCCACCCAGATCACCACCCATGTTGCGTAGCTTCTTGGTTCCAAACAACAACAGCACAATGACCAGTACGATCAGCAGCTGCCAAATGCTTATGCCTCCAACACCCATGAGATTCTCCTCTTTTTAATCTGCTATCTTGACAGGATCACGACCCACCCGAACCCACCGATGGAGCGCACCCTGATAATTGAATAATAACCCTTTTTCCAAAAATCCACGTAAATGTACCCGTCAAACACCTGAAAAAGCAGCCACAGCGCCCTACTCAGGACCCAGTAACCCGGATTTCATCGGTTTCCTATGATCTTCAACCCAAGTACCTGCACCAGATTAAGCGGATACTCTTCAACGCCCAACACTGACTCACGCCGATCATTTCGTCATGAACCACGTTCATGCCGCAGAGAAATTTACGATGTGTGCACGGCCGCGTGGGGATACCGGCCGCTGGAGATCCGCTGGATACGGGCACCACACTGGGCGAGTTTTTCTTCGATGCAGTCATACCCACGATCAATATGGTAGATACGATCCACAACCGTCTGACCTTTAGCAGCCAGTCCGGCCAGGACCAGACAGGCAGACGCCCTAAGATCCGTTGCCATCACCTGAGCACCACTTAAGTTTTTCACACCACGCACCAGCGCTGTATTACCCCGCAACTCTATATCGGCACCCATCCGCTGTAATTCCTGGACATGCATAAATCGACTCTCAAATATCGTCTCCGTGACTACTGCTGTTCCCTGAGCAATACTGTTGAGCAGAATGAACTGTGCCTGCAAATCTGTTGGAAACCCGGGAAATGGCTCTGTTTTCAGGTCAACTGCCTTTAATCGACACCCATCCACAGACAGGGCTATGGTGTCCTGATCGACCATGATCGAGGCACCCATGGCATCTAGTTTCACCAGTACGGCATCAAGCAAATTCGTTTCTATGCCGCTAAGTTGAATCTGGCCGCCGGTTGCAGCCGCTGCTGCAAGATAAGTACCGGCTTCAATTCTGTCAGGCGCAACTCTATGGTATGCGCCACTTAACCTTGCCACACCCTCTATTTCGATCTGCCCGGTACCGGCACCACTGATCCTTGCTCCCATCGCGACCAAGCATTTAGCAAGGTCTACCACTTCGGGTTCTCTGGCCGCGTTTGCCAGAATTGTCCGACCGTCGGCCAGTACGGCTGCCATCATCAGGTTTTCGGTACCCGTCACAGTCACCGTGTCAAAAACAATCCGGCACCCCTGTAAACGACCCGACGGTATGCTGGCCCGGATGTAGCCACCTTCTACCGTGACCTGCGCCCCCATCATCTCGAACCCCTGGATATGCAGATCGACTGGCCGTGAGCCGATCGCACAACCACCGGGGAGCGACACCTCAGCTTCGCCGAAGCGCGTTAGCAGCGGTCCCAGAACTAAAATGGAGGCACGCATTGTTCTGACCAGCTCATAAGGCGCCCGATGACTGGTCAATTCAGCCGCATTAACGTCTATCGCCAGCTTATCGTCGACCTCAATACGTACTCCAAGGTGGCCGAGCAGTTCCAGTGTTGTCGTGACGTCCTGTAGATGTGGCACATTGCTAACAACCAAATTCTGATCAGTCAGCAGCGATGCAATGAGAACGGGCAGCGCTGCATTCTTTGCGCCTGAGATTCGAATCTCACCCTCTAGCGGAATACCGCCACTGATCAAAAGTTTGTCCACGGGCTAAAACATTTGAGTGCTGTTTACTCGGTCCGTTGATTCTGGTTCGAGTAGTTACGCCTGTCCAGTTGTTCCGACCACAATCAAGCAAAAGGCGCCCGCAGGCGCCTTTATTAACTCACCGACTCAACCCCGCACTGTCAGTTTGCGATTGTCTCCAGTTTGGCCTGGAGTTCACCGCTTTCATACATTTCTGTCACGATGTCACTGCCGCCGACAAATTCTCCGTTGACATAGAGTTGCGGGATGGTCGGCCAGTTCGAAAAATCCTTAATGCCCTGGCGAATTTGGTCATCTGAAAGCACGTCGGCTGAGGCGAATTCCGCCCCGCACGCCTGCAGTATCTGCACAAGCCTGCCGGAAAAACCACACTGTGGAAAGTCAGGACTTCCCTTCATAAACAGCATGACACTGTTTTCCTCGACAATGTTTTTGATTTGTTCCTGCACGTTCATTAGCGTCCCCTTTGCTTACCTGCTCGTTTATAAACCCGTCGGCTCAAACGTTACTGTGGTATCAACGTTCGCATCGACAGCGCATGAATCTCTTCGTCCATCTTGTCTCCTAGCGCCGCATACACCATCTGCTGCTGCTGAACACGGTTTTTCCCTTCAAACCCGGCGTAAACCACGACCGCCTCAAAATGGCGACCGTCACCTGAGATCTCGACCTGCGACCCTGGCAGATTCTGCTCGATCCAGCCCTTGATGTCTTCAGGTGTTGGCATAATTTAAAAATTTTATTACGATCGTCCCCGCACCAGGACATTAAGTCTCGATATGGTGTCAAGAATATATCGATAGACCCAAAAAGGAAACCTACAAAAAGTAAGCGATTCGACTCCGCGTCGGACTGATGACAACCCTGCCGAAGAACAAACCACTTCGGCACAGGCCCTCAGCAGTCTGTGTCCTGTGTCTCCAACGCATGGACGAGGACCTCGAGCCCTTTGGACCTAATGATCTGGTCGTAGCTGCGACGATAACTCAACACCAAGCTGATACCGTCAAGTCTAACATCGTAAATCTGCCAGCGGCCGTCCACACTACGCAGGAAAGCATAATCGACTGGCACTGGCACCTGCCCGGGAACCCGCACCCGGGTCTGTACCAAGGCAGTCCGGGCTGCCTCATCGAGAACGAAGGGCAGGTATTGGATTTCTTCCTGGCCGGTGTATTCGAACATGGCAGTGGCATAGGTTCTGATCATCAGGTCCATAAAAGCACGGGTGAAACGATTTCGCAGATCAGGGCTGGCTGTCTTGAAATGTGCGCCCAGTATGAGTCGACTGATCTTGTCGACCGTAAATAGTGGCAGCACAAGACGATTTACCAGGGAATAAAGCTGGCACTTGTCGGCTGCCAGTGCCGACCGGTTGCTGTCCAGCTCCGCCAATAACTGCTCCACCGTTTCATGCAGTATCGTGTCAGGTCGTTGCTCTGCTCGAGCAGGCTGCGCTGCCAAAACAACAAATAACATAACAGCTGACAACACGATCCCAAATAAACGCATTCCAAGGCGGTTGTTAAGACGCAGCAGCTGAGTAGTCACGATTGTGAGACTCACAATGGTTTAAAGATCAGGAGCAATTTAGGCAACAACGTCAAGGATGCCAGCAGTGCAATTAACATTGCCAATGCGGTCAGCAGGCCAAAATGAACGGTTGGCACAAAATTCGACAGTGTCAATATAGAGAACCCCGCAATGATCGTTATGGCCGTATACGAGATTGCATTGCCAATACTCGCGTGGCAGTTGCGCAGCGTTATCACGTAGTCACGGTGATGTCGAAACACTTCTCTGAACCGGTACAGATAATGAATGCTGTTGTCGACAGCAACACCAATTGTAATCGAGGCAATTGTGATGGTCATCATATCCAGTGGAATTCCGATCAACCCCATTAGACCCAGAATCGACACAGCGGCCAGCAGGCTGGGGATGATTCCGATGATGGCCAGTGCCCACGATCGAAAAAGTATGAGCAACATAATTGCAATTCCCAGCATCACGACACCCAGTGCTTCAATCTGTGACTTAAACAGGCTCTGCAGCATATTGTTGTATAGCACAAGCAGTCCGGTAATCTGCAGACGATCCTCGGCTAGTCCCACATCCTGAACAAGCCCGACTCGCAACTGTTTAAGCAACTCAGCGCGACGAAGATCAGCAAGCGAATCCTTGACTCTGACACTGATTCTAGCTTCGTTGTCTGCAACTGAGATGTAGGGGTCTACCAGTGTCGACTTTAGATCCTGGGGCATTCGCTTGTACACAATAGCCAGTTCAAACGCATCAAAGGGTCCTTTGTTGATCTCTTCACCCACACGAACGAGCGACGCCACCGACATCACCTTTCCGATCCCGTAGACTGTCTCGATGTAGTCGTGGGCCTTTTTGACAAGTTCTATCTTGTCCGGGGTGAACCAGTAGTCTTGATCACCGCCGGTATCCGTCGTCCCCAACAGTAACTTAAGTTCTTCATCTTCCTCTTCTAATGCCAGCGAGCGTTCGGCTTCTGGAAACCGAATCAGGATGTCCAACGGTGTAGTGCCTCCAAGCTGTTCGTCGATGACCCGCAGGCCACGATGAATTTCAGTGTCCTTGCCAAAGTAGTTCACAAAACTGTTTTCCACTTCAAGGCGCATCATGCCGATAAAACTCAACCCAACCAGCACGGCAGCCAACACCAGTATCCACCTGCCATGATGCTCGGTCAGTCGAGCCAAACCCAACGTAAGATGAAACGGCCGGGCGGTTCGTATTTGAGTTCGTGACGCGTGCCCAAGCAACACCAACATGACCGGGAATAACAGAAAACAGGTCAGGAAAGTAACGCCAAGGCCCAAAGACATCATCCAGCCGAAATCAATCACCGGCTTGATATCACTGAATACTAGCGATCCAAAGGCAATGATTGTGGTCAACGCAGTATAGAGACATGGCCAGAACATTTTCCGTGTCGTTTTAAACACCAACTCCTGCTGCGACCAACCTGATTCATCCCGCTCGAGTTGCCGATATCGAACAATCAGATGGACTGTCATAGACATGGTAATAATCAGCATCAGTGCAACGAAGTTTGACGAAATTACTGTGACCGGCCAGTCCATGAACCCCAGAAGTCCTACCATCGTCAGACCGGCATAGGCACAACTGATCAACGGTAACAACACCCAACGTGGCTGGCGAAAGATCAGACTCAAAATCAAAACCAGAAACAAAAAGACACCACAACCAAAAACCAACAGATCGTTCCTTATGAAGGTAATCATGTCATCGACCACCATTGGCACACCGCCTAACACCAGTTGCCCATGATCTCGGTGCTGATCCATGACGCCGCGAAGTTGTCCAATCAGCTGGTGGTTATGCTGATCGGCGTGGTCTTTTGCCAAGATGTAAGCCTGCTCAACGCGGTCGAGCGATTCTTTCTTGCTGACTGCGAAGTTGGCTTGCTGGCTTCGCAACAGTAGCTGGTCACGCTCGGCTTGTAACGCGATTAACTGCGTGTTTTCTGCCAGGTTGACCTGCAGTGCAGTCGTTTTGCCGTCCGCGCTGATCACCAGATCACTGAATATAGGGCTGACAATCAGTTCGTCTCTTGCCTTATCTGTGTCGGCCAGTGGACTCTCCAAGGTTCGGTAACTACTGGCTATCTCTGATAAAGATCCCTTGTGCTGCTTCAGCAATGGAACATCGAGCAGGGTAACTACCGATTCCACGCCGTCAAGCGCTGTGATCTGATTCTTAATCTGACTGATCACATTGAGCGTGCTCTGAGCAAAAAGATCCTGCTTTGGAATAAACGCAACAAAGATGAAGCTGCGTGTTTGATATCGCTCAGACATCTGCCTAAATACTCGGAGGTCTTCGTCACCCTCCAGCAGCAGAGAATCAGCAGACGCGTCCAGACGGAAATGGCTGACATTAGCTGAGAAAAAGATGAGAACACCAAGCAGCAACACCAACATCAGGAACGGTCGGCCAAGGATTATTTTGGAATACAGCACCGGGAAGTCCATCATAAACCCCTATTCGGCAACGAGCGCCTCGCTGAACGGACCTGCGGTTGGACTTTTAATAGTCCAACAAGCCCGGATCCGGAGCAGTGTTTGGCCTGAATCACGATCCGTATCGCTGAACACTGACAATGCATGATTCCAGTAGAATAGCCCAGATCACGTGCTGACTGCTTAATCACAATTTAAGGCGTCATGAACAAAATTGATTTTACTCTTGAAGGCCGAGAGGTCTTGTCCCTGGAAAGCCGTGCGTTGGGGCAGCTCGCGGACCGACTTGATGCCAGATTTAGCCGTGCGTGCGAGCTGCTGCTGGCCTGTAAAGGCCGCGTCATAGTAGTTGGCATGGGGAAATCAGGCCACATCGGCGGAAAAATAGCTGCAACGCTAGCCAGTACCGGTACTCCGGCATTTTTTGTCCACCCCGGAGAAGCCAGTCACGGGGACCTGGGGATGATCACACCGGGCGACCTAGTGATCGCCATTTCGAACTCCGGGGAAACCCCTGAGATCTTGACCCTACTGCCCATCATTAAACGCATGGGCATACCCCTGATTGCCATGACCGGTCAGGCAGCATCTACGCTGGGTACTACAGCGGTCGAATGTCTCGATACCAGTGTCGACAAGGAAGCATGCCCACACAACCTGGCGCCCACAGTCAGCACTACGGCTACTCTGGGTATGGGAGATGCGCTGGCCGTAGCCGTACTCAAATCCCGCGGATTCAGCCGCGACGACTTCGCGCGATCTCACCCTGGTGGTACCTTGGGACGACGTCTATTGATTTACGTTCGAGATGTCATGCACACCCGTCGTGACATGCCACTGGTTGCATCCGGCAGTCAACTCACCACAGCGCTGGAAGAGATGTCGGCCAAAGGCCTGGGCATGACCGGTATAGTCAATCCCGAAGGCCACTTGATCGGTATATATACTGACGGTGATGTCCGGCGCTCCATAAATCAGTCCATAGATGTCAAAACCGCAGTGATTGACCAGGTGATGGTGTCGGACCCGCGGTCAACCACCGCCGATGCGCTGGCCGCTGAAGTCGTCCAACTCATGCGTCAACACTCAATCAACGGATTGTTTGCAGTAGATCCAGAACAGCGTCCGATTGGCGCCCTCAATGCACTCGACCTAATGCGGGCCGGCATATTCTGAAATGGCCGATCGACACCTTGAACAGGCAGTGCTCGTCGCCGCGATAGTGGTAATGATTGGACTGAGCCTATGGCTACAGATGAATTTTCTCAAGCCTAAATTACACCAAAATACACCGACTATCAGCCACGAACCGGACTATTACATGCATAAGTTCACGGCCACGGGACGTGATACCAATGGTATCGCCTACGTACTAGTCGGCAAAAATCTGAAGCATTTCCCAGATAATTCCTCAACGCCAGGGTCTCTATTGGAAGACCCCCGGCTGAATCAGTATGACCAGAATAATTTGGTACGAACAACCTCCAGTGACTCCGGCTGGATCTATGAAGACGGCACCAAGATTCTGCTGCAGGGTAATGTTCAGGTCACTCAAGGCGCAACAGACACGGCCGTGGCCAGCGTGACGTCAGTCGATAGAATGACCATTAAACTCCGGTAATTAGCCGGCAGGTCGCCTCGTTCGAGCTTATCCAGCCCAAAATCGTTTGCCCAAAGGTCAACACTGTCGTCCTCTCAGGGGTGATCAACCTCGGTTTGTTAGAATCCAGCTTATGTCCCCTCTGCTTTTCGTTGTGGTTCTCCTCGCCTTATCAGTGATTCCATCGACAGCCGTACACGCGCTGGAAAGTGACCGTGACCAACCAGCCCTGATTGAAGCAGACGAAGTCGAACTTGACTTTGGCAGCGGACAGCGGATTTACCGTGGCAATGTCTCAATCAAGCAAGGCACGATCAGAATCATTGCGGACGAGGTCGAACTTTATTACCAGGGTGAGCAGTTGGAAAAGGCGATAGCACACGGCAATCCTGCTGTTTTTCGGCAGCGGCCCGAAAATAAACTGCAAGACGTCATCGGCCAGGGTAAGATTATCGAACTGGATGAAATCAATAATATAGTCACGTTTATCGATCAAGCCACAATCAGACAAGGCCGCGATGCCATCTCTGGTGAAACTATCGTCTACGATATGGCGCGGGATAAGATGAAGGTCCGTGGTCAGACTCGAACAACCAAAGCGCCTGAACAACCAAAGGTCGGCTCCAGTCAGTCCCCAGCAACTCTCGTTACCAGCGGTTCAGATCGACCGCGAATCGTATTACAACCGAGATCCAAAGAAACCAGTGCAACAACGGTTGCTAGTACCGGCAGTCCCGGTGCAAAAGGCACGTCGACTGCCACTCATTCAAACAGCCTGCAGACCGCAACATTTCGTGCTGCATATGTTGTCGAAGGCGGCGCGTTGATGTATGGCGTCCGCAGTCAGGCTTCACCGTCCATTGGCGCACTGAACGCAGGCGATCCCGCGAAAGTAATCACCTCAAGCGACGGTTGGTCCAAGGTGAACGTTACCCGCGGAGTGAGGGTGTGGATTTACGGTCGTTATGTTTCCGGACAGGGTCCGACCGGTATAGTCTCCGGCGACAATGTACGCTTGCGTAGTGCACCGTCGACCGGACCAGACTCGCTCGTAGTCGGGAAGCTCATGAATGGTGCGAGAGTTCGTATCCTTGAAGTCAGCAACAACTGGAAAATGATCTCGCCGCCAGTAGGTTTTGATGTCTGGATGCCGTCGCTACGGCTCCGACTGTTGCAGAACGTCAACGACACCTGGTCTACCACCTGGCAAAACAACCTTAACGACGATGAGAAATAAAGTCGAGATGCGGTGTTACCCCGGACTTCCATTGCATACCTATTAATCGGGAGATATTCTTTTGGCCACACTGGAGACACACGGACTGGTAAAACATTTTCGCGGTTCGGTTGTCGTGGATCATGTTGACCTGCGCGTAAACAGCGGGGAAATTGTAGGCCTTTTGGGCCCCAATGGCGCAGGTAAAACAACCTGTTTTTACATGATCTGTGGTCTTACCCGGCGGGGAGATGGTCTTGTTCAACTGGACAACACCGACATCGGTGATCTTCCCATGCATGCCAGAGCCAGGCTGGGGATTGGCTATTTGCCCCAAGAGCCATCGATCTTCAGACGACTGACTGTAGAACAGAATATCCTGGCTGTACTTGAGGCCTTACCCGACCTCAGTGCAGAACAGAGGCTGAAGCGAACTGATGCCATGCTGTCCGAGTTTGGTATTGCACACAAACGCGATGCCAAAGGCTACAGCCTCTCCGGTGGCGAACGCCGGCGCGTCGAAATCGCTCGAGCAGTTGCCGTGCAGCCTGCTTTTATGCTGCTGGACGAACCTTTCGCAGGTATAGATCCGATCTCCTTGGGTGATATTCGGCGCATCATTACCCACCTGCGGGATATCGGAATCGGCGTCCTGATCACTGACCACAATGTACGGGAGACCCTAGGTATCTGTGATCGCGCCTACATTCTTGCACAAGGCCGAATAGTGACGTCCGGAACAGCAGATCATATACTCGCCCACCCTGAAGTCCGCACCATTTATCTGGGTGATGAATTCAGTCTTTGACAGCAGTTGATTGTTATCCCTGGCAAACTGATATCCCTGCAATGAAAATGTTTTCGCGTCAATGAGTTGAGTCTTGTGGCTATAAAGCAATCGCTACAAATTCGAGCAGAATCGCAGCTGCAGCTAACACCGCAGATGCGACAATCTCTTCGTATTCTGCAACTCTCCGGCGTTGAGATTGATCAGGAGATTGTGCAGGCACTCGAGTGCAATCCCTGTCTAGAGCAGGTTGAAGAATACCCAGAAAATACCCTCATCGATTACTCAAGTTCGTCTCGGACGGTTGAAACTGAAGAACCGATCGACATCTCTCGCACCTATGACATGAGGTTATCGCGGGACACTGATTCTGACTTAAATCACGTGACTGGGACTTACGACACTGTAAAGCAGGACACCACGCTACAGGATGAATTGCTTCAGAACCTTTCAAATCATCGGTTAAGCAGCAAAGATGCCGCTATTGCACGGGCTGTGATTGGATCGCTGGACGAACGCGGTTACCTTACGGCGAAGGTTGATGATTTGCACGAGCTTCTTGTAAATCAGATCAACGTCCAGGCACCGGAGATCGAAGCTATGGTGCACCTGGTACAAACCCTCTCAATTCCAGGGATTGGCGCATACGATCTTGCCGACTGCCTTCGCCTGCAACTGGAACAACTCGGTACGAACACACCCGGCCGAACGGCTGCATTGCGATTAGTCAGGGCACACCTGCCACTGCTGGCCAAACACAAGTTCACTGAGTTAATTCGTCTGTTACAGATAGACCGCGAAGAACTGTCGCAAGTCATCGACCTGATTCGCACCCTTGATCATGCGCCCGGGAGACATCTGGGCACTGAGCAAACACACTACGTGGTGCCAGACGTTTACGTTTATCGCCAGGAAGAGAAATGGCAGGTCACACTGAATTCAACAATCAGGCACAGACTGTGTGTAACGACCTACTATCAACGAAATCTACAGAATCAAGACACGAATACCCAAGAATACCTTAAACAAAAAATGTCGGAAGCCACGGCCTTCATTCGAGGCTTGGATCAGCGCACTGCGACAATTCTACGCGTCGCAACAGAAATCGTTCTGCGACAGCAAGAATTTATGACTGAAGGAGAGAGTCGATTAAAACCACTGACAAGGCGCAAAATTGCATCGGCTCTTAATCTGCACGAATCAACGGTGTCGCGAGCAACTGACCACAAATATATGCTGACACCGAAGGGAATTTTTGAATTCAAACACTTCTTCACCACCAAAGTCGGCGTGAACAAAGGAGAGGGCCAGTCAGCCCGTGCTGTTCAGGCACAGATACGAAAAATGATAGAATTAGAGCTTCATTCGAAGCCAGTCAGCGACAGTATCCTTTCCAAGATGCTCGCCGATAAAGGTATGTTTATCGCCCGACGCACAGTCTCGAAGTACCGCGAACAAATGAACATTCCTCCGGCAAACCAGCGAAAATCAGTGCTCTGACAGCCCGTCCGATCCATTCACATCGAGCCGATCCCTGTCTCCTGCCAACTTCTTCTGAAGAATATTCGCCCATGAATTCGACAGCACAACCCCGTCTTTTAACAGGATTACTCAGCACAAGCAGAATACGGCTAAACGTCTCAGCTCCCAGCAAGAAAAGAATGCTCGAGGAGCTCGCAAGATTACTGTCTCACAATCGACCTGATCTGCATCGAGACACTGTGTTCCAAGTGCTAAATGAACGCGAGCGACTAGGAAGTACGGGGATAGGCGATGGGATTGCCCTACCTCACGGTCGCTTGAATGGCCTGACCGAACCATTGGCTGCGGTTATCCGATTGCGGCAAGCGCTTGATTTTGATTCGGTAGATGATAGACCTATCCAGCTAATTGTGGGGCTGCTGGTACCGGCTAATGCCACAGAACAGCACCTCAACATACTGGCCAGTCTGGCAGAAACGTTTAACAATAGAGAGCAACGAGAAGCTATTTTCAGGGCGCGCGATGCCCAGACGCTGTTTGCGCTCCTGACCTAACATCACACAGGGGGCCCGTCAGAGTTCCAACGATCAAAACAACTAACCAGCAGCCAACACGATGGATTTCATTATAGTCAGCGGTATGTCCGGATCAGGTAAGAGCATTGCGCTGCACGCTCTGGAGGATCTCGGCTATTACTGCATCGATAATCTGCCTGCTGTGCTATTGCCACAGCTGTCCGATTATCTGGGACAAAACACTGAAGGCCTTTCTGACCGAGCTGCTGTCAGTATTGACTCACGCAACCGACAGTTTCTTCAGGCCGTCCCTTCGAGTCTAGGATATTTGCGCAATGCCGGATTCGCCGTTCGAATCATCTTCCTGATTTCCGATGACGAGACTCTAGTCAGACGATACAGTGAGACCCGCCGTCGACACCCTTTGACCAATGACACAACGACCTTGATCGACGGAATCATTGAAGAAAGGCGACTGCTATCGCCGCTGGAACAAGATGCAGATCGCCGTATAGACACCACTTCTACCAGCCCTTACGAGCTACGCGCGATGATCCGTCAGTTTGTCAGCGGACAGAATCAAAGCGGAACAACTCTTGTCTTCAAGTCATTCGGGTTCAAACATGGAACCCCATCAGATGCGGACTATATTTTTGACGTTCGTTGTTTGACCAACCCCTACTGGGAAACCGAACTTCGTGACATGACAGGCCTGGATAATACAGTAATTGACTTTCTCGAAACTGATGGCACAGCACGAGAACTGGTCAACCAGATCGGTGGCTTTCTTGATCACTGGCTACCGCATTATGATGAAAGCCGAAGTTACCTGACAGTCGCTTTAGGCTGCACCGGCGGGCAGCATAGATCCGTCTATGTCGCGCAGCGGCTTGTCGAGTATTTTCAGTACCGAGATGCCCCTGTTCAGGTCGCCCACCGCGATCTCAACATGAATTCACTGCCAACCTGACGTGAAAGTTTCACAGAACGTCGAGGTGATTAACCGTCTGGGCCTCCATGCCCGCGCCTGTGCCAGTCTGGTCAAGACCACTGCAGAATTTGACGCCCAGGTTGAAGTACGGGCGGGACAACATGTGTGCGACGGTAAGAGCATTATGGGGCTCATGATGCTGGCAGCGACCCAAGGCACTCACATTTGCGTGACTGCAGATGGTGACGATGCCCAGGCTGCTATTAATCAGATCAAAGCACTTTTTGCGAACCGCTTCGGAGAAGATGAGTAGTGTTAGCGCTTAATGGCTCCGGCATTGGAAATGGGCTGACCTTCGGTCGTGCTGTCGTACTTGAACGCTGGAGACGGACGACCCCTGACTACAGTATCTCCCTGGAGTCCGTCGACACCGAGATCGAGCGATTCAGAACGGCACTGGCCAACGTCAAAGCAGAACTGCACGAGCTACAAAATACCATTCCTCTTGACGCGCCACCGGAAACACTTGCGTTTATTGAAGTCCATCTACTGATGCTCGACGACCCGGTGATTTCGGAACAGCCCGTGACGTCGATACGCCGAGATCAGAAAAATGCTGAAAGTGCTCTAAAAACACACGCCGACACGCTGGTCGCGTTCTTCGACCAGATCGAAGATCCTTACCTGAGAAGCAAGAAAAACGACGTGCATCAAGTCGTAGATCGAGTGATGATCGAGTTGCTTGGGCCGGTGCTTTCCGAACCCGCGCAATTGAACTCGCGTCTTGATGACCAGATTATCGTTACAAACGATCTGACACCTGCAGAGACTGTATCCTTGCATCAGCGGGGTGTCCGTGCTTTCATCACCAGCCTAGGCGGACCTATTTCACACACTGCCATCCTCGCTCGCAGTCTACATATACCTGCCGTGGTCGGCTTGCACAGCGCCATTCGTTATATCCGGAACGATGACGTGCTGGTCATTGATGCGGCTAACGACACGGTCATCGTCGCACCAGACGAAAGCATGCTGGTCAAGTTCCGCCGGCGTCAGAAGGCACATGCCCAACATACGGCAAAGCTTGCGCTCCTGAGTGACCGGCCAGCTGTCACGCAGGACGGCATTAACGTGAAGCTTCTGGCCAACATCGAATTTCCTGAAGATCTGCCTGGATTAGCGCTAGTTGGGGCAGAAGGTGTCGGCCTTTATCGCACTGAATTTCTGTTCATGAACCGCTCCGAACCACCAACTGAAGATGAACAGTACGAAGCTTATTGCCAGGTCCTTGATTCAGTATCGGGGACAATCACCATACGGACTCTGGATCTCGGTGCTGACAAGCAGGTGGATGGCGGCCGTGTCGATGGTGAAAAAACGATTAATCCTGCGCTGGGTCTTAGGGCAATACGCCTGTGTCTCAACGAACCTACTTTGTTCAAACCCCAGTTACGTGCAATCTTTCGTGCTGCCTCGCGCGGTGACGCTAGAATCATGATCCCTATGATTTCCAGCCTTGACGAACTTGATCAGACTCTGGAACTGGTCCGCGAAACCTGCCGGGAGCTGGAGAAAGAAGGTAAAGTGTTTAATCCAGACGTTCCCATCGGCGGCATGATCGAGGTGCCCGCAGCTGCAGTCGCCGCCGATCTGTTTGCCCGGAAGCTTAAGTTTCTGTCTATTGGGACCAATGATCTGATCCAGTACACACTGGCCATCGACAGAATAGATGACGAGGTCAACTATTTGTACGATCCGCTACACCCATCGGTTTTGCGACTCATTCATCAGGTCATTAAGGCAGGAAACCGATCTGGAATTCCCGTGTCAATGTGTGGTGAAATGGCAGGGGACCCTGCCTTCACACGACTGCTGCTGGGTCTGGGTCTGCGCGAGTTCAGCATGGAAGCATCCAGTTTGCCGGACATCAAACAACGGATTTTGGAAAGCCGTATTGATGCGCTCGAAAGTTTCTCCCGCCAGACCCTGGACTGTTTAGACAAGGAATCATTACGGCGCATGGTCGAACAGCTCAACCACACTCCGGACAAACCAGCATGAGCAATTGTGCCGGCAGTGAGCCCTTTGCACTGCAGGTGCTCGGCGACAGCATGGCACCTGAGTTCCCTGACGGTTGCGTGGTGGTGTCAGAACCAGGCAGCGCCGTACATGACGGTTGCTATGTGATTGCTGACTACAAGGGTGAGATTATTCTCAGGCAGCTGCGTCTCACAGCTGGCGAATGGCACCTCGAACCCCTCAATCCTAAATACCCACACCTCAAGATAGACGGCCCAGAAAGCATCCGCGGTATTGTTATTCAACGTGCGGGCCGGCGACGTGCTGATCGGCAATCCTACCTGTAGCTGCGCGCAGTTTCTCGAGTATTAAAACCTCAACAGATCACTATCAGTTCTGCTGCCGGTCAACACGGCGCCGGATGCCATGTTCGACGGCCATCACAGCGGCCTCAACGCGTGAATGTACTTCCAGTTTTCGCAGTATCGCCTTAACGTGCAACTTGACCGTGCCATCTGAGATTTCCAGGTGTCGAGCGATGACTTTATTGCTCTGGCCTTCTGCGAGATGACCCAGAATCTCCCGTTCCCGGGGTGTCAGTTCAGAAAACGGTCCACTTGAGTCCTTGCTGGGTCGGCGGTCGTCGTTTTTCACGAGATCTGCCAGCACACCAGTCAGTCCTGGCGCCACTACAGTTTTTCCCGCTTTGATCTCCTGTAAAGCGACGACCAGTTCGTCTGGCTCCATATCTTTCATCAGGTAACCGCGAGCACCCTTGCGAAGCGCGTTAGCTAGATCATTCTCATCGGCGCTGGTCGTCAATATCACAACTGGCACATCAGATTGTTCAGTAGGCAACGCGTCAAGTACATCGAGACCACTTTTCCCAGGCATACGCAAATCCAGCAAAATAATATCTGGCGAAAGTGTCTCCAGGGTGCCAATCCCTTCCTCTCCACTACCCACAGATGCCACGACTTCAATTCCACGACGTTCAAGCAAACCGCTGAGCCCTGCTCGGAACAGCGCATGATCATCGATAAGTAATGCTTTCATCGTTCCGTCTAATCTATGATCAGGCCATTCAATGACATCCCAGGCCGTTGAATTCCAGTATTACCTGAGTTCCTTCACTATTTTCACTTTCAATTCTTAAATCGGCGTCGATCGCTTCTGCACGTTCGCGCATAATGGAGAGGCCAAAATGCCCCGAACCATCAGTGGGCAGATTATCGGTAGAAAACCCAACGCCATCATCTTCAACAACAACACGGTATCGATGCACTTCACCGTGAGTCAGCAGCACCCTGACGAGATTGGCTTGACTATGTTTTCGCGCATTGTGCAGCGATTCCTGCACAATGCGCAGTACCTGAGATTCAAGTTCTCCGTCAAAAACTGACTCTGGCCACTCATTCTGTAGAACGACATCGGTCGACATCTGCAGACGAAAACGAGAGACCAATTTTTCTATGGCTGGAATGATTCCCTGTCTCTCAATTGGTGAGCGAAAATGCGTGATCAGATCCCGCAGCTCGGTATTGGCATCGTCCAGTGCTGCCTGAATTCTTTCCATTTCCTGCCATATCGCCGCCTCATTGTCTTGTCGAAGCGTGTCATCCAGAACCCGCACCTGCATTTTCAGTCCAGCCAGTGTCTGAGCAAGCGAGTCATGCAGTTCATTGGCGAGCCGAGTGCGCTCTTCAAATCGTAGTACTCGACCGGATTCCTGTTCGAGTTGACTCCGCTGAACGAGGATCTGAGCCTCTTGGTCTTCGGCTAATGATTCCAGCCACTCTGCGAGCCGATTGATGTCGTCGGTCAAACCTTCGGATTTGGTTTTCGATGTTTGCGGTAGGCGTGCAGAAAAATTTCCCTGGCGTATCTCGGACGCCCACAATCGAATACTGTCGAGTGGCTCCTTCATGGATAGCAGTACTCCGTCAATCGCACAGTGGTCGGTCACCGTACCATCAACTTTAAAACGCTCAGTTGACTGCGATCCTTTCAGTATACGGTCGAGTGGGTTCTGCAACAAACCTCGTCTTATTTACAGTCGCCAACATGGTCAGCCCTTTTAGCGTCCACCTTCAAAAACTGCTACTCACAGACGTTTGCGTCCGGTGGCACAAATTGCGGATCATTCGGGTTGAGAAATATAAACTCTTTAGCACCATTCGTTTCCAACCGAACACAATCTAAAAGAGCACCTGCCAGAAGATCGAGGCTGGTGACACCTATCAACACCTCGACACTGTATTGCTCCAGCACGGTGTCAGTATCGTCTGCTTCATCAAAACCCATAGCGTAGTCTATAGATCCATCGGGTCTGCGTTTTGCAGCAATACGAAGCGACCCAGTGGTGGGATTGGTTTGGCTCATAGACTGCAAAATCTCTTCTGCAGCATCCTCAGTAATTCTGAAGGATTTTTGTGTCGATCTTGGGTTTTCAGTCTTTTTACGCACCAGTTAATTCCTCATTGGCAGCCGCGAACGAATTCGACGAATTGATCTACCCAGGGGTTATCGCAGACCTGACGCTGGTGAGCGTAGGTTGCCAGCAGGTTATGACAAACATAGCCATCTATCTTGCCGTCGATGCCATAGCCACGGTTGACCTCAAATACAGTTTCGCTGGAGTCACTCAGATTCATCAATCGGGAATAGTGAAATTCGTGGAACCGATAAGATTGTGGCGCTGCCCGCGCAACGTTCGGCCAGGGATGTGCAGCTGTCGAGGTGCACACCATATAGCCCCTTCCAACGGGACGATCTTCCATGACTACATCTGCCGGTATAACACCCACCAGTTCGACAACCGCATCAGACAAGCGCATTGATCGGCATAAATACATCAGTCCACCACATTCAGCATAGGCTGGACCACCCTCCTCAATGAATTTGCGGACTGATTCAAGCATACGCTTGTTGGCTGACAATTGATCCATGAATTGCTCGGGAAATCCACCTCCAATGAACAGGCCATCTACATCCGGCAGTTGTTGATCATTCAAGGTATCAAAAGGTACAAGTTCCGCACCTGCTCGACTGAATGCTGCCAGATCGTCTGGATAATAAAACCCAAATGCCTTGTCCCGGGCAATAGCAACACGCAGATCTACTGTCTGCTTTTTCTTAACCGGTTCTACAAGCATTTCTTCAGTAAACCCATCGGTTAGACCCAGCAATGCCTCAATATCCACAGCGGCGTCAACGGTCTTCGCCACAGAACCCAACCAGATATCTGCCTGATCGTGTTCAGCGCTCGTGACTAAACCGAGGTGACGCTCTTCGATGTGCAGTTCTTCTGACCGGGGTATCGCACCCAACACGGTCAGATTGGTATAACGATCGATGGCTGCGCGGAGTTTGTGTTCCTGCCTTGGCCCCGCGACGCGATTAAGCACAACGCCGGCGATTCGGATTTCCGGATCAAAAGCGATATAACCCGACAACAGTGGGGCAATGCCCCGTGTCATCCCCGTCACGTCAATCACCAGAACTACAGGAATGTTCAGAAGTTTAGCCAGTGCTGCGTTACTGTCCCCGCCCTCGACATCCAGTCCATCAAACAGTCCTTTGTTACCTTCGATCAGGACAACATCGGCTCCAGCTGACTGTCGCACAAAACATTCTCTGATCTCATCACGGCCCATCGTAAAAAAATCAAGATTCCAGCACGGCTGCCCACAGGCAAGTCCCAACCACATGGGATCAATGTAGTCCGGGCCTTTCTTAAACGTTGAGACCTTGTGGCCGCGTCGTGTCAATGCTGTAGCCAGGCCGGCACTGACGACAGTTTTTCCAGAGGATCTGTGGGCCGCCGAGATCAGAAATCGATTCACTGCTGTGTCTACTCCGCTGCTGGTTCCGATCTCTGCAGATAATCCGGTAGGGTGCGGCTAACCCTGGTTCGAGCCGGGCAGTGACCCGGTTACCGTGGGCAGAAATGGCAGAATTCGGACAGCCACCACGATCATCAGCAGGGCTAGGCTCACCCCGCCAATACCCAATGCCAGTTCCGGCAGGCTGGGTAGGTAGTGTGTAATTTCACCATCGTAAAACCCACTGTCAACGCGATAACCGGACACCAGGCGCAAGGGATAGGCCTGCCCACCAATAATGGTGACATAAAGATGGCACAAACCGCCCACGATCACCATCAGCGCGGCGGTCACTGTCCAGGCTGGGGTACTGAAACGACGGTCCAAAAACCACCAGACGGGAACAATGCCCCCGCACAGCACGAAGCCCAACCAGAACATCCAGGGGTAGACGCCACCATCAACCAACAGGAATCGCTCTATCCCCTGGTGATGGGCCATATAAAGATTAGTCAGATGGTGCAACGCCACCAGAGACAGTACACCGAGGATAAACAGAGCAGAGAGCCGACGAAGTTTTCCTGACAGTTCAGGTGAAAGCAGGTAACCGTTCCAGCGACACATCGTCAGGGTCGACACCCAGAAAACAGCCATCCCCAGTGACAGGGACATCAGGATAAAAAGGGGCGCCATGATCGCGGTGTCATAGGCATCTCGCGCAACAAGAAATCCGAATATTGCCCCTGTCCCGGAGGTTAAGATCAGCCTCCAAATTAAGGCGACCATCCCGACCGACCTGACATAACCGCGCATTTGCGGCGTCATCATCACCCACAAATAGATCAGCACCACCAACACAAATCCGGTATATAGGAACACATTCCAAGCAAACACCGAACTGAAGTTGTAATACGTCATCGCCACAACCAGACGGTCCGGTCGGCCCAGATCCAAAACAAGAACTGCCAGACCGCCTGTTAGTAAGGTAACTGCTAACAGACCAGATAGCCGTGCCAATGGTTGGTAATCTGAACCACCAAACACTGAACTGATTGATGCGGTATTAAGCGCGCCTGAAGCCGACAAGATCAGAAATATCGCAAACACATGAGGTAATCCCCAGACTACTCGGTTGTCCATCCCCGTCACCCAATGACCTTGGGATTCCATGTGGTGTGCTGCAATCAGCCCGATGCCGATCAGAATAATCAACAGCCACAACAGTAGCCGGTAGCCGGTGTGGGTGCCTGCAAGAACCTGAAACCGAATCTTGTCCATACGCTGGGCTCTAAACTCCGCGATAGCGTACACCAGTGTTCAGCGCAAGATCAGGCCGAAGTTCCCGATGGGGTTGTGAGCGCGCCGTTTTTGACACAGTGCTTTCCGCATCATTGAGATCCCCAAAAGCGAGTGCGCCATGCCCATCGACCGCACAACTTTCGACACACGCCGGTGTACGATCGTTATCTACTCGGTGGACACATAAGGTACAACTCTCAACCGTGCCTTTGCCACGCGGAGAATAGCTTTTCTGTCCAGTGACCTCTTCGTGGACAAAAGACCTTGCGTTGAATGGGCAGGCCATCATGCAGTAACGGCAACCAATACAGGTATGTTTGTCCACCAGCACCATGCCATCTGCTCGCTTGAATGACGCACCGGTGGGACATACCTCAACACAGGGCGGGTCCTCACAGTGCTGACACATCAGCGGTATGGATAGTGACCGATCGTTAGATTCATCGACCAATTCAACCTTACGGATCCATTGCGGGTCCAGTCGATTTCTACCGGTCTTAGCCAATGCGTGCTCGTCTTCACAAGCCGATACACAGGCGCGACAGCCAGTGGTACACCGGTTGGCATCAACCAGAAGCCCCCAACGGGTTTCGTCCGACGCAGGCTCATCTTCATCTTTTGCCAACACCAGATCTACGAGTCTTACGCCCGGCGCGAGCGCTAGGAGGGCAGTGCCGGCACCCGTCCTACCGAGGAAACGACGTCGTGGCTTGTTTTCTGGATTCGTCATTATTGTTTTACCACAGCATCAGGGACTGCAGCATGGCAACTGAAACAATCTATCTTGACTGCCGTATAGACATGACAGCTTCGACAGAATTGTCCCGGTTCATTTACCGGAATATAGGTCCCATCGTCTGCCTGCGATGCATGACAGTCCACGCAACCCACCAGGCTATGCCTTTTAGATCGCACGCCCAAGTGCACCGAAATCTGTCGGTGGTGCATCAAGTACTCAAAGTGATCACGACGCATGACATCTGTCGGTTCCACACAGTACTCACCCCTCCCTTTTGGATATGACGGTAGGTTTACGTCAGCGATACTCGAGGCGCCAAAGCTGAGAATCATCAGTAACGCTATTGCAAGACGCTGAGTCATTCGACTTCTGGTTCATAAACAAGCAAGCGTCTACTTCCCCATGCCCATATCAATGTATCCAGTAGGGCACACATCCGCACAGATATGACACCCTATACATCGATCGTAATCGGTATCCACATAACGACCGGTCGTTGACTCATCTTTATTGACTCGGAATACAGCATCCTGAGGGCAGTAAATGACACAGTTGTCGCACTCAAAGCACATACCACAGCTCATACAACGCTCTGATTCGGCTTGAGCCGCCTCTGTGCTGAGCCCGCGATGTCGTTCCTCGAAATGACTCAGGACTGCATCTGCATCGGGTACCGATGCTTCCCGCTGATAGCGATTCTCCTCTAAAAAATGGGCCAGAAAAAGTTTATCTGATGGAATTATTTCGTGAGCTGAACGATCCTCGTAGTTGTGAATCACATAATCTGCCGTGTCGGTTCCCCAATTCTGGGTATGATCGTATTCTGTCGGAGCAAGTTTCTGTTCGTGGAGTTTATTGAGTAGGCTGAAATGGTGGACATCGACTTTGGGACGACGTACCAGTTCCTGGGTTTTCAAATAATGATCGATACTGTCAGCAGCAACAGCCGCTTGTCCGATTGCGGTTGTCAGCAAGTGGGGGCGAACAATATCGCCAGCAACGAAGTGGCCTGGACGCCCGGGAACCTGAAAAAATTGATCAGCTTCGATCAGGGATCGCTCATTGCCCAGTTCCTCAATACCCGACAGGTCGCCACCCTGACCAATCGCCGAGACCACTAGATCAGCCTCGATCTCAAATTCCGTGTTCTCAACCGGTTGTGGAACGCCTTGCTTATCAACGACGCACTCACTCATTCGAACCGCGGTCACACGGCCATCCGCACCTTTAACCAGACCAACAGGCATTACGCCATTCAATATGGTCACCCCCTCAGTGAGGGCGTCATCAATTTCTTCTGCCGCTGCCGTCATCTGCGACTGGTTAAACAAAGCCGTCAACGTGACCTGCGCGCCCTGCCGCATTGCGGCCATCGCTGAGTCATGTGCGGTATATCCACCAATAACGGCCTCTGGGCGGTCCTGACTGTTTAAATTCTTTATTCGTCCTAGCCGACGGGCTACAGAAACCACGTCAACAGACGTGTCGCCACCACCGATACACACCACCCGTTCAGCGCTCACCTGCATTCGACCTGTGTTGAATGCTTCCAGAAATTTCACACCGGACACACAGTTTGCCGTGCCACTCCAGCCATCCACTGGCAGATCGCGACCAGTCTGACAGCCAATAGCCCACAGAACCGCATCATAATCAGCCTCCAGTTCTCCGATACTTAGATCACGTCCGATTCGAACCCCTGTTTGAACATCTATGGCGTCCAATTCCAGTATCCGCTCAATCTCTCGGTCCAGAATGTCTCTAGGCGTCCGGTACCCTGGAATACCGTAACGAAACATACCACCCAGTTGATCCTGCATCTCAAACACCGTCGAGGCATGACCGCGACGTCGTAACTGATAAGCCGCGGAAAGGCCTGCGGGCCCACCCCCTACAATCGCTACTCGTTTTCCTGACAGTTCCGGGGGTTCCTCAAACCGGTAGCGCTGCTGGAACGCGGTATCACCGATAAACTGTTCCACAGCATTGATGCCGACAAAGTCATCAACTTGGTTGCGATTACAGCCCGCCTCGCAGGGTGCTGGGCACACCCGACCCATCATGGCCGGAAAGGGGTTTGCTTCTGTTGAACGGCGAAACGCATATTCCTGCCATTCGACACCTTCGGGCGGGGGTTCCATGCCGCGAACGATCTGTAACCAGCCGCGAACATCTTCTCCCGATGGGCAACTGCCTTGGCACGGGGGGGTGCGATGAACATAGGTTGGACACTTGTGGGAATGATCGGCAGTGAAAATCTTTTCTTTTAAATCGTCGTAGGCATGCGCATCGCCGTCCGCATATTTTCGAAAAGTCAGTGCTTGAACCTGTCCCTCTACATCTGCCATCGGGGTTTCCTTTTGATTAACATCACTCACGTTTATCGAGCCGATTCAAACACGAGCGCATCACCGATGAGCTGGTGAACACTCACCACCATGTCCATACCCATGCCATATTCCGGCAAAACTTTGCTGAACTGACTCTTGCAGATTGCACAAATTGCTGCCATGTGCGTCACACCGTCTTCCTCGATAACCCGCTTTAGAGCACTCACACGAGGTAGCGCTCCCTTTACCCTGAGTTCGAGAAGATCATCGGTGAGCAACCCGCCACCGCCGCCGCAACAAAATGTGTGCTCGTGCGTAGTCTCAGGCGCCATGTCAACAAAATGCGAGCAGGCCGACCTGATCAGCGCCCTGGGAATGGTAAATTGTCCTCCGGGCGTATCGCCCATGCGCGAACCTCGCGAGACATTACATGAATCATGGAATGTCACCACTTTGTCATCATTCTGGGCTGGATCGAGCTTGAGCTGACCTTGTTGTAGTAAGTCATACGTCAGCTCACAGATATGTTGAGGCGTAGGATATGCCGGATCCAGAAAATCAAATGGCCCGATCAACGTGTTCCAGAAACTGTAAGCAACCCGCCAGGCGTGACCACATTCACCCACCACAATCCGCTTTACACCAAGATCGATTGCGGCTTGACGAATGCGTTCAGCGACCTTTTGCATGTTTTCGTAGTTGCCGATGAAAATGCCAAAGTTTGCAGCTTCTGAAGCATAAGAACTCAAGGTCCAACTGATACCTGCCTGATGAAAGACCTTGGCATAGCCAATCAGACCATCAACATGAGGCTCAGCAAAAAAATCAGCAGACGGTGTCACTAGCAGTACATCTGCCCCCGCCTGGTCCAGCGGGAATTTGACGGGCACATTAATCTCTTCCTCGACTTCTTCTTCAAGGCCTTCCAGCGTATTGATAAGTGCGGGCCCCGGCAGACCGAGGTTATTCCCAATTTTGTGCACCTTGCCGATGATTTCGTTGGCATACTTCTGCCCCACACCGATCGAGGCCAGAATTTCGCGTCCGGCCATCGTAATCTCTGCCGTATCGATACCGAAGGGGCAGTAAACCGAACAACGTCGGCATTCGGAACATTGATGGTAGTAACGATACCAGTCATCAATGACTTCCTCGGTCAACTCGACTGCGCCCACCAGTTTTGGAAAGTACTTGCCGGCGACTGTGAAATAACGGCGATAGACGCTGCGTAAAAGATCTTGCCGGGCTACGGGCATATTCTTGGGATCACCGGTCCCCAGGTAGTAGTGGCACTTGTCCGTACAAGCACCACACTTCACACACGAATCAAGAAAAACCGGCAGTGCACGATACTTGCCGAGTAGTTCCTCCATTTTGTCTATGGCAACCGATTTCCAGTTATCAACCAGCTCACCGGGGAATCCTAATGGTTGCTGATGCTCGGCTTTGGCGACAAAGGGACTACTGTGTGCCATTGCCCCCGGCTGAATTGGCGGGATTTCAAGGGTCGACTTGACAACGGGAATGGAGAATTCGTGTTTCGACATGAGCAAATACTACCGTAGGGTTGACCGTCTGATTTCGTCTGCCCACGGCGCGCTGTGGCGTTTTTCCCGGGGCGTGTCTTTCATCGTGCGGGTAGGACTAAAGAAAATACCTGGTGCATGGAGGAGCTTGCTGAACGGAAATATGACCATCAAAAAGATAACCAGTGTCAGGTGAATCAGCAACAAAGGCTCAGCCGGCAACGGCTGCCAGTCGAACACCAACAACCCGCGAGTAAATGCCTTTAGTGCGACGATGTCGGTATGTACACCATATTTAATGGTAAGCCCAGAACCTGCGATAGCGACCAGCAGTGCCAGCATCAGGTGATCCGACGGCGCGCTGATGTAACGAACCCGATCGACCAGGAAACGACGGGCCCACAGCCCCAGTAAACCGAACAGCATCACTCCACCCCCGTAGAGACCGACCCATTGGATCACTTCAACCCACTGCCATACCGGTTCTGTGAAGTATCGTAAATGACGCAACAGAGCAACGACCAATCCGAAATGAAATAACCAGCCAAAAAGCCAGGTCCATTTGCTTCCTTTAAAAAGGCTCTCAAACAACACGACCTCGCGAAACATCCGAGCGACAACACCGCGAGTCGTCGTTGGTGCCGGTGTGGTTGGAATAACCAACGGCACCGGTGTCCTGCTGTAGCGGATAACACGCAAAGCCACGCCCGCAACGAGACAGAATGCTGCCACGAGAAACAGGAAGGCATAGACAGTGCCCAGTATCAAAACTAACGCTCTCTAGAATTTCGACCCGGCGGATGCCGTGTCCGGCTAATAGACTGAGTCAATCGTGACTCGGCTCGACATTCAGACGCAGCCGGTTGGCTTGGGCAGACCTGCATACTTGCAGGCCTGCTTGGCCGGGCCATAAGGGAAAAGTTCATAGAGATATTTACTGTTGCCTTTATCCTTACCCAATCGTTTTCCAATAGCTTTGGTCAGTACCCGCACTGCTGGCGCAATCTGATACTCCTCATAGTAATCGCGCAGAAATTTGATGACTTCCCAGTGATTTTCACTGAGATCGCAGTCATCCTCAGTTGCCATACGGTCAGCAACGTCAGTGTTCCAGTCGCTCAAGTTAGCGAGATAGCCTTCCTCGTCTGTCTCGTAGGTTTTACCATTGATTTCAAATGCCATTTCAAATCTCCTTTTAAATAATCTATAACCAGCTCTGCACTTTATCGTTGGTTACCGCAAGTTCCACAAAGCCACCGTAGCCAACGAGATTTATACCGTTGATCATCTTCTCGGATCCGATTCCGCGTGCCCTGAGATCCGACTCCAACGCGTAAATGGTGAAGGAACTCATCGCGGATTCGACCATCGACGTCACAGCCGTACCGGACATTGCCGCATACACTCCATCTTCTATCAGTAAAATATCGCTGCCAGCTTTAGCCAGTCCCAGACAGGTCTGTAGACTGTGACTGTCGAACGGCGATTTGTTGACCGTGTGCAGCATCGTCAGTGTTAGAAATTCAGGATCACATCCTGCTGTTCAAGCAGGTCTGACAACTGTGCTCGGCTGACCACCCGGATCGATGGTTTTTCTACCCAGTCCGCTTCTTCATCTTCCCAAGTCAGATTCATCAGATCATTCAATTCTAGGCCTCTTTCGTCGAGCGATTCCTGCTCTACGTACAGCTTGGTGACTTCATAATCGCCCAACGCGCCATAGGTGGGTGCAACATTCTTCATGCCCGAATCGGCAGTGTCCTGGCCCTTATTCAGTTGGAACACGCCGTCACCAATAAACGCCATGCTGACGTCTTGATCGAAAGCGGCACCAATGAGCACCACTTCAAGACCTTCAAGCGGATAGATAGTCCCGTGGGGGGCGTGGCGATTGACGTACATAAATTTTTTCACAGCCTTACCTGATTCGTTAATCACCAAAGACGACCAGTCGATCTGCTTCAATGCCGGCCTCGATCAGTTGACCCAAGCCAGAAATTCTGAATCCCGGTGCGATATTGTCACCATCTTTACCGTTGCGTTTGGCTTCTTCTTTATCCAGGATGCCACGACGCTGGGCGGCGGCGACACACACCACCAGGTCGATGTCATGATCATGCGCCAGTTCACTCCACCGATCTACGATATGGCGGTCATCCTGGGGTGGGGTCGTCAGCCGCGTACCATTGTGAACACCGTCGTGGTAGAAAAAAATGCGAAAAATCTCGTGGCCAGCGTCGAGCACCGCCCGGGTAAAGTGATAGGCCGTATCAGCAGCCTGATGGGTGTACGGTCCCTCGTTGACCATAACCGAGAATTTCATGTAGTTTCTCTAAAACCGGATATGGGTAGATGAGTTGAGGCTCTTACGCGAACCACGCCAGTGATCGATGTGATACTTCGTAAAAGGTAGACCAGTCAGCTCAAAAAATCGTGACCAGCCAATGCGATCGATCCAGTCGTTTATTCGCTCCCAATCTCTGGCATCATCCTTGTAGGTATTGAGAATTTTCTTAACGATGGCCGTCGCTTCCGGCCAGCGGGGCGGATTATTTGGGATTCCTGAGGCGACAAGCTTCTGAAAGCTCGGCTTACTTCGCGCATTAGAGTGATTTCCACCCACCCATATGGCGAGTTTTGTATGCTCAGGATCGTTAATCTGCATGGGTGGGCACGGTGGATAGCAAGCACCACAACAGATGCATTTCTTTTCATCAACTTCCAGGGTTGGCTTACCATTGACCTGTGCCGGTCGAATTGCAGCAACTGGGCAACGAGCCACAACCGACGGCCGCTCACAAACATTTGCCACCAGATCGTGGTTAATCTTTGGTGGCTTGGTGTGTTGAACGTTGATCGCAATATCGCCTTGACCACCGCAATTGATCTGACAGCAGGACGTCGTGATATGAACCCGGTTGGGCATGTTGCAGTTTCTGAACTCATCAATGAGTTCATCCATCATCGCCTTCACGACTCCCGATGCGTCAGTACCGGGAATATCACAGTGCAACCAACCCTGGGTATGGGCAATCATCGCCACTGAATTTGCTGTACCGCCCACCACGAAACCTGCGTTCTCCAGTGCATCAATTAACGGATTGACCTTTTCTTCCCCGTCTACCATGTACTCGATGTTGCTGCGAATCGTGAATCGAACATGACCGTCGGCAAATTCATCGCCGATATCACATAATGTTCTCAGGGTAAAAACATCGAGGATGCGCTGGGTCCCTGCTCTGACAGTCCAGATGGCGTCTCCACTTTCGGCCACATGCCGCAGTACTCCAGGTCGTGGGTGGTCGTGCCATTTCCACTGGCTAAAGTTCTTAACCATGACTGGATGCATGTACTGGAAACCATCCGGGCAACCCGACTCAATCGGACGTCGCATTTCTTTTTTAGCCATAACAAATGCTCCTACTCGTTCCCTGTGGGCGGATTAAGCGACAGCGTTTGGTTCCACTCGTTTCTGCTCACCTTTGCGCTCAAACCATCTGATCGCTTCTTCATCCCAGCCGTCCATCCGGACGTAAGATGACTCGCGAGGCTCGGCAACCATATTTGGATCAACATCAATACCGATCCCTTCTAGAAAATTGATTAAACCGATCCGCTCGATCATTTCCCCACAACGCTCATGTTCGAGGCCATTTTCTGCCCAATAATCTATGGTGTTTTCGGCGATCTCTACCAGTCGCTCGTAATCCTCTTCCGATTCCACTTTCATGAAGGGCACCACCACGGTACCCATCAAATCACCGATTTTGAGCGTGCGTTTACCGCCCATCAGTACCGTCACCCCAGTGTCGGATCCTGGCGAGAGAGCCTTAGGTACCACGTTAATACAGTGCATACAGCGCACACAGTTGCGATTGTCGATTTCCAGTGAGTCGTCGTCTTTAAGACTCAAAGAACTGGTTGGACACCGTGTAATGATGTTATCGATCGTGTGCTGACGCCCTTTGGTTTCAACATAGGATCTCCACTCGTCTTGGTCAACCTTGATGTCATCACGCCAGGTGCCAATAACTGCCATGTCGGCACGTTCAATCGCGTTCATACAATCATTTGGACAACCCGATATTTTGAACTTAAATTTGTAGGGTAGCGCTGGGCGATGAACATCATCAGTGAAGTTGTTAACCAAGGTACGGTGAATTTTGTGTTCGTTCGCACACGATTGCTCACATCGACTGGCCCCAACACACGACTGCGCCGTCCGTACACAAGGGCCCGCCCCACCCAGATCAAAACCGTAATCATTGATCTCGTCAAAAAAGTGTTGCGTGTTTGCAGTCGTTGCGCCGATAAACATGATATTGCCGGTCTGACCATGAAACGTCACCAGACCCGAACCCCACTTCTCCCAGCTGTCGGCCAACTGACGAAGGATGTCTGTGCTGTAGTGATTGCCTGCAGGCGGCTGCACCCTGATCGTATGGAACTCTTTGGAATCGGGAAACTGCTGACCGACTTCAGAGAACCGCGGGATGATGCCACCCCCGTAACCATAGACACTGACAGTACCTCCTTTCCAGTAACCTTTTCGCGTCTCGTAGGAATGCTCCAGTTGGCCCAGCAGATCGTTGGCAACACCATTGACCCGTTCGTGGCGATGATCGTCCCGGAGACGCTTGATACCGGAGACGAAACTCGGCCAAGGGCCAGTTTCGAGTTCATTCAGCATGGGCGTCGGGTGTGCTTCGCGGTCGGCCATGTCGTGCTTTCTCCAATTAATTGTGTGTCGCTTGTGCCTACATGACAATTGTATGTCGGTCCCAAGGTCCAGCGACATTCTCCTTGGGGTAGCATACGTTGCGTCCAGGTATATCCCATAGGGGATAGATGACCCCGAATTAGTCACCGAATTGTTTCGCTAACGGGTCATATTAGGTGTAAAACGCCCTCATTTTCCGTCAAAAAATAGTGAGTGCTCGTTTAAACCAGTCTCCTCGATTCGGTGGTATCGAATCTTCATAAAACCTCATTCACCCCGACACTGCTCCAACGGGAGAGTTGCCCGGACTTATTAGACGGCTAGAATCAACTGCGACACAAAAAAGCCTTTGCTGTACACAGCGCGTTAATCGTTACCGGTCACAGACATGGTTTCACAGCTCTCTGAAAGCACTGCTTTATTTTCAACCGATGTATCTACCGATTGTCTTGCCCAACGGCTTGACGACTACCGGGCAGTTATTGCTTCGCCACCCGTTGATATTGCCGATCCCGCTGCCCTGAACCACCAAGAACTCACAAAGTTGCGTGAGCGGGTTGCAGTGGCTAATTTTGCACACTACCGCTGTGCTCAAGCCGTTAACGACACTGCCGTACTTGCGTTGTGCCGTCAAGTCGGTCTGAAAAATTTATACCAATCGGACGTCACTGCGGGATTGAAAAAAATTGAAGTCAGTTACGGCTCGAAAGCGCGGTACATACCCTATACCAATTCTAAACTGAACTGGCACACCGACGGCTACTACTATCCTGAAACATACCCTGTCCGAGCGATGTTACTGCACTGTGTGCGACCTGCGCTTGAAGGCGGTGCAACAGAACTGATCAACCATGAGATTGTCTACGCGCTGCTCGCACAGAGGAATCCTGATTATGTCGCTGCCTTAAGCCGGGCCGATGTGATGACCATTCCCGCCAACATTCAAGCCCCTGATGGACCGCGACAGGCCCAGTCTGGACCCGTGTTCTGGCAAGGTCCTGACCGTATTTACATGCGATACACGACTCGACGTCACAACATTCAATGGCGCCAGGACCCTTTGTCGCGCGAGGCTGTAGAGGCGCTTGCCAAGATACTCAGACAACGCACAGACCTGGTGTTTCACCGGCAACTCGGGCCATCAGAAGGTATCTTGTCTAATAACACCCCACATCGTCGTGAACCTTTTCATGACAGTACCGAAAGAGACCGTGGGCGGCTGTTTTATCGGGGTCGTTTTCATGACAGCATCCATATTCCCCAGTAGGTGCGCGAGGAACACCATGCATCGCTTCGATGAGATTGCACGGTAGAACTAACTTGGTTCTGTTATCTTATTCTGGCACGCCGCTTAACCAGTTTGTGTCCCAGCCAATCAAAGCCCTTATCTGAGATCACTATGTTCTGGCAGGAATCCCCACCGCAACAAACGAGCTTAGATGCCTCTGACCTCGTCGACCTGGTATTCAAAATAACTGGCCAGACGCTGCCAGTAGACCATGCCTACCCGCTGTTTGATGCGCTTGCCCGTCCACTACCATGGATACAGCACGATAAATGGGTGGGCATACACCATGTTCACATCGCCGAATCTGGCAATGGCTGGATACGGCCTGACGACAATGGGTTTTTACAGCTCTCGGGTCGCGCGCGACTAGTGGTTCGACTTCATCAGGACACGCTCGAATCAGCTCGATTACTGTGTGGCGACCACATCGTGGTGAATGACCAGAATATCGAGATTGGTCCAGCCAGAGTGCGGCCTTTAAACCCACTGAACACGGTATTTGCGCGTCACATTGTCGCTAACGAAGATATCCAGGACGAAACCAAGTTCCTACAGTGGGTCAACGGGCAACTGAAAATCCTAGGTATAACGCCAACTAAACTGCTCTGTGGGAAAACCCGTCTCATTTACACGCCAACCAGAACACTCCGAACGCGTAGCTTGATGATTGCCGATCTTAAGCCCGGCGAATCATTATCAATTCAACAGTTCGGTCTGGGTGAGGGCCGAAAACTGGGCTGTGGGCTGTTCTTGCCGCATCGTGGCATTGATGCGGTTTACGATTCAACCTCTGCGTGACAACCGAAGGACTGCAAAGTACCATGCCAGAATGTTGCCAGCTTACATTGCCAATTACTGCCTTCGACTGAGTCTCAAGGAGACTTCAAATGACTACTAAACAAGAAATCATACAAAAAATGATTCAAATGCAAAAACAATTTATTGCCCGGGAACGCAAATCTGGCGTCGCCCAGGAAGACTATTTTGTACCGCAGAGTGGTGATATTCTAGATGGCTATCGCGAAACGTTCGACGAACTTGCAACTCAACTTGTCGACCTCGCGCATGAGGAAAAGGGATCTCATCGATAAACTCCAGACCGAATCCGTGGGTCTTAGAAGACCGCTTACTCGCGGTAGACATGCGCTGTGAGAATACGCGATCGATGGCCGGCTCGTGAGCATTCAGTTTCAATAGAAGAAAACGCTGGAGCCCTCGCTTATGTCTGCTGGCAGGTCGCGCTCGATGGTACCAAGCAACTCCACACACGGAAGTTCGACTATCGCGATGATGCACAACGCGTCGCGGTCATTAGTGAATACCTAGTTTTTCTAATTCATATCTGTGATCGTATCAGCGCGACACGATTACAAGCCTGCGATCGGGAACGTTTTGTCATCAAGCTCACGCAATTGTGTGCAGGACACCTCCACCGGAACGCCGAAGAAGTGCTGGGACCAGGAAACTACACCGAGTCCTTTATAGACACGTTCAATGTCCGAAGCAAAGACTTTAGCCAGTGTAAGTATGAAAAAGATGGTCCGGGATATTCCCTGCTAAGAACTTTCGGCGCCCAAATTCAACAGCTCATGGGAAATGATCAGACTAATCGTTGGGTCATGGATCAGATCACGGAGATCGATGCGCGAAATGCTGTTGATCAAGTTCAGAAGTCGATACGGAACATCCTGGGTTCTTCGGCTGCAGTCGGTAGCCAATCCGAAACAACGTAGATCAGTTGGCGTCCAGACCCACTGGAAAAGTGCTCAACTACTCTGCCAGTCGAGGGCTTTGTCTGTGACGCCACCCTGTCCGTCTTCATAACCGGCTTTATAAGCGCCGGTAACCCGCTGTTCCTCGCGCTCGGGATTGCGAAGGTACCCACCGACCCATCCCTGGATATAATCCTCATCAATACCCAGTTTTTCGAGACGGCTTACGGTCTCGTAGTATGCGTTGTCCATGTTGTAGCTGGCTGTAGGTTGCAGTTCTCGTGCTCAAGAAGGGCAAGCATCTGCCCTTCGTGATAACACGATCTTGTCCGCTTACGGTTTTGCGGTACTCAGGCCGAGAATCTCCCAATCCTGCATAC
>LWDU01033359.1_pt1 | contig 65104 bp, 53 predicted proteins | sample 727161 | NCBI WGS metagenome assembly LWDU01 (sample SAMN04566230, study PRJNA314399) | hydrothermal vent metagenome | isolation source: deep sea hydrothermal plume seawater | place: Mexico: Gulf of California, Guaymas Basin | collected 2004-07-11 | reverse complement strand
TGGACGGACTATGGCGAGGCTATGCCGACCTTTCTGGGCGACGCTAACAATTTGATTGTCTGCTACTCGGCTGCTGCCGAATGGCAGAGCTTTCAGGCTCTAGGGTGGGATGTGAAATGCGATGTGCTAGACCTGTGGGTTGTATTTAGGCGCATCACCAACGGGCTAGTGCAGTTGAATAAGACAGGGCAATTAGATGCGCTCGCCGCTTTTTGTGTTCAAGGATGTTGTAAAGGGCACAAAACCCAAATGAGGGATCTGGCCATACGAGGTGGTCCGTTCTCTCATTTGGAAAAGCGAGAGCTGATGGACTACTGCCAACAAGATGTAGAGGACCTAGAGGCGTTACATGAAAAATTATTACTCTACTTAGATTTACCTCTAGATATATTTAGAAGTCAGTATGTGATTACCTTGGCCGAAATGCAAACACGTGGAATCCCTACGGATGCAGTTACATATAACTTGCTGATTAAAAACTTAGACCTAATCAAGAAAGAACTTATCGAGAGGTTTGACAGTCAACAAATGTTCGAAAATGGTCACTTCCGAATGGGAAGATTTTCTGATTGGCTCGTTAGGAACCGTATCCCTTGGCCTAGGACACCAAAGGGGAGACTAGCGACCGATAGCGCAACGTTCTTGGATAGAAAGGGATTACATGAAGTAATCGCAGATATTGGAGAACTCAACGTGATCCTAGGGAAGTTAAGAAGGTTTGCGTTGCCGGTTGGGGGTGACGCTCGGTGTAGAAGCTCCCTCCGACCGTTCGTTACCAAGACCGGCCGTAACGCTCCATCATCTACCAAATTTCCCTTCGGGCTACCGCGATGGATGAGGGGCGTAATTGTCGCGCCGCCGGGTAAAGCTTTGGCTTATATAGATTACAGCCAACAGGAAATCGCCGTGGCGGCTGCACTCTCAGGGGATGATGCCCTGAAGCGGAGTTACTTATCTGGAGATCCCTACTTACAGTTTGGCATAGACGCTGGGCTAATCCCAATTGGTTCTACAAAAGAAACGCATGGAGAGGAGAGAGAGGTCTTTAAACAGGTTGTTTTAGGTGTGCAGTATGGGATGGGGGCAAACACCTTATCGAGAACGGCGGGCGTCACTCTCGTGGCGGCGCGTGAACTCCTTAAACACCATCGAAAGACTTACCCTGTCTATTGGAGTTGGGCCAATAATGCGCCCATTAGCGCAAGATATTACGGCGTTATAAAATCGGCGTTTGGCTGGGAACTGCAGGTCTCTCCGGACATGCGGGACTCGACACTCAAGAATTTCCCTTGCCAGAGTAATGGGGCTGAGATCCTACGTATGGCGTGTGTGATGCTACGGGAGGCGGGTTTTGAAATGTTGTGCACGGTACATGATGCAATCTTGTTTGAATTCGATATAGATTCTCTGGACGCTAAAGTACGAGCGGCACGTGAAATTATGACGAGAGCCTCAAGAATTGTTCTAGACGGATTTCCTGTTTCCACTGACGTAGACATCTATATGCCCGGCGAGAGGTTCTTGCCTGAGACCGGTAAGGCTAAAGAAATATGGGACTTGGTAACGGACATATTAGAAAAGGAGTCCAACAAATGATAACGATCAATGAATTTAGGATGACTGACGTGGTTACACCTGAGATAGAAAAGAAACCCACTGCGGAATGGCTTAGAAGGTGTTGGCCGTTGCCAAAACGCGCAATGGCGCTGGGTTTGTTTTTATGGCACATTTCAGGTATGGAAAAAAAAGGCAAGGCGCTGAAGGTTCGCCCTAAGCGGGTGAAGAAAGAGTTTGGGCTGTCGTCCAAATCCGTGTACCGTGCGCTCCATGACCTCGAAAAAGCCGAGTTAATTACCTGCGAACGCAAGAGAGGACGTTGTGCCCGGGTCCACATCGTCACGGTAGAGCGGGAGGGTGAACGTGCGTGTCTATAAAAACGTGAAAACAGATATTCCAGTCCGGGCTGACAAACTGGGATTAAGACAGATACGGCGAGAGGATGCTTCTAACGTAGTAAACAAATTGAACTGGTCTAGCGTTGGAAAAGCTCAGGCCCTATTACAGGAGACAATGGAATGCAGAAATTACTAACAGATAAACAGGCTGCCGAATATCTCGGCATTGGCACATCAACGCTCTGGCGGTATGTGGCAAGCGGAGATTTATCGGTCGTCAGAATAGGCAAGCGATCGACTCGATTCGATATTGATGACCTGGATGGTTACATCCAAGTTCGAAAGGAACATTCATATGGCGCTTCGGTTAAGAATAAATAATAAGAACTCAGATCGGTGTTCTTATATTTCCGAGTGGAAAATATCTACACCCGATGGCCAGATAACTCGCGGTGTTCCATTGGGTGCGAGCGTTTCCATGACTAAATCTGAAGCTCAACGCCGACACGAGCGAATTCAGGCGATTGTAACCACACATCGCCTGGGATTGGAATTAAGTAGCGAGCAACTTACGTTTCTCTCGAAGTTGCCGGATAAAAGTTACAACAAGCTGGTCACATACGGGGTAGTGTGTGAACGTATTACGATTCCACCCAAGGGCTCGTTTTCACTTGGAAATGTGCGGAAAGAATTTCAGGCAGGCCGAGATGTCAAAGAGTCCACCCAAGATAATGAAAACCGAGCATTTGATCTGCTCGAAGCATATCTCAAAGTAGATAAGGATGTTCGTAATATCACACTGCTGGATGCTGAAAGATTTTCGAAGTGGTTACCAAAGCAACGGTTAATTGGCACTGGCAAACTTTTAGCGAGTACCGTATCTGGACATCTTCGGAAGATCAATGGGTTATTTAACTATATGGTTAAAGCAAAGTTGATCGTCGAGAATCCATTTGATGACATCAACACTCCGATGAACCGAGATAAATCAAAGGATTACTACGTCACAATCCACGAAGCGGATGATTACATTGAGTCCGTTGATCATCCCCAATGGAAGGCAATCATCGCCATCGCTCGCTATTGCGGCGTTCGTGGTCCCAGTGACTTGCTTTACATGCAGCGTAAACATGTGGACTTCGACAAACAACAAGTGACCTTTCCATCAGTAAAGAATGGAAACCGAGTTTGCCCACTGTTCCCTCAGGTAGTTGAACACTTCCGATATCTATGTGACCGTGAGAACACCCCTTGCGGATATCTATTCAAAGATTCAGAGCAGGGCGGTCATGGAAACAAGGGCAACTGGGAGGCCGTCAGAGCCTCAGGGAAGCTCAAGCTACTGAACTTACGTGAAACACCCAACAGTGCATACCAACGCGTTACTGGTAATAATCCAATCCCTCGCTTCTTTAAGAACTGCCGTGCTACTCGTGTGACTGAGCTGATCAAGATCGAAGGATTCTCCCAACACAGTGTCTGTGAATGGATTGGGCACACGGAACAGATTTCCAATCAACATTACCTGATGATGATGGAGGAAGATCATGTTAAAGCGGTAAGCTCAAATACGACGCCTATTACGACGCCTAAATCCGATCCAACCAGTGAAACCCAGACCATACCAGACAGCGCCACTAAGAAGGCGTTCGCATGTTTGAGTGATGACCAGCTTAATCAATTGACCCTTGTATTACAGGGTTTAGCTGATGTCATAGAAACCCAGCCGGAGTCAGCACATCTCTTGCTGACCGCTATTTCCGACGAGGCCAAAAAGCCCCAGAACTGGATCCTAAATCCAGCGCGTCTGCCAATTCCGCCATCGAGCCATATCGTCAGAATTATATACAACCCCGCTATTCTCGACTACCCCTTCCTAAAACCACTAGCGTTGATACACAAATACTCTGGCAAACGCTACAATCAACTTTCCATCAAAAAGTAAATATTAATCCTCACCCTGTTGTATAAAATGAAACGATGTCGAACTAATTTGTTTCTCCTGTTACTTCTGACACTACTAACTGCCTGCAGCGATATCAATCCGCCAACGCAACAGTCCCCAGACAAATTCCCAACCAAAAACCTGCAAATCATTTGTCCTTGGGGAGCCGGAGGTGGAACCGATCGGATCTCCCGCTATTTCGCTGATCAAATTGCTAAGAAACTCGGCAAAAATTGCGTCGTCGTAAATAAAACCGGCGGCAGCGGAGCTGTTGGTCATAACGCCGGTGCCAATGCCCGACCGGATGGGCATACGATCGCCATGATCACCGCCGAGCTCTCCACGATGCATCAGCTAGGCATCACCAGCAAAACCTATAAAGACTACATACCACTGTTGCAAATGAACGGCGACCCGGCGGCTATTATCGTCGCTAAGGATTCCCCTTGGAACACTATCGACCAATTTCTTGATGCTATACGGACCAGCCCCGGCACCATTAAAATGTCCGGCACCGCTACTGGCGGCGCATGGGACCTCGCCCGCGTCGGCATGCTACAAGCAGCCGATCTCACCAAAGATGACACCATCTGGGTTCCTACTCAAGGCTCCGCAGAATCATTGCAGCAACTACTAGGTGGGCATCTTGACGCCGTGTGCTGCAGCGTCCCCGAAGCTGCACTACAAATCAAAAATGGAACCCTCAAGTGCATCGTCGTTATGTCCGCGGACCGTACACCTGGCTTCCCCGACATTCCCACCCTCAAAGAAGCCCACATTGACTGGACTTGTATCGGCTGGCGTGGGCTCGCAGTGCAAATCGATACCCCGCCCTTGATCGTTGATAAACTCATCGCCGTCACCCAGGAAATCGCTCGATCTACTGACTTCACAAATTTCATGGAGACGCAAGGCTTCGGCATTGAGATTAGGATCGGCGACAATTTCCTTGAGTTTCTCGCTGACCAAGATAGCCAATGGTCCGACGTGACCAAGCACTATGGGGAAAAATAGTTGTGCCCACCGTTGAGCCAAACCACACCGCCGGCAGCCCGCCTAAATCCAATTGGCTACTACCCGCATTTTGGATGCTCGTCGGAATTACTTTCTACCTTGGCGCAACGCAAATAAAGACCGCCATTGTCCAGGACAAACATGACCCGGGGCCCGCGGCGATTTGTCTGCTGTGCTCCGTCGCACTGATACTCTTGGGCGCCACCCAAGCGGTCCAGTTATTGTTGGTTCGACGAACCCCCGCTGTTCCCAAACCCACCGAGGGCCCAGACGTTACTCGTCAAAACGCAGGGCCCCGTTCCACGACGCGATCATTGCAACAGGCACTCCTTGGCGTTGCCGTCATCGGTGTATATATCTACGGTGTGTCCCAAATCGGTTTCGGGCTAGCCTCGTTCGCCTTTGGCATTACTTCGATGAAATGTTTCGGGGTCTCGTGGCGCCATACCCTATTGGCCACCACTGCCTGCGTCGCAACTGTCTACTTAGTCTTTATCAAGCTCCTCGGGATTCTCCTCCCAACTGGCCGCTGGGATCTACCTTACTAAACCACTATGACCGACCTAATTGAAATCCTCCAAAGCCTGTTTACGCTGGAGATCCTCGTTCCTTGGATCTTGGCGATGGTTTTTGGCATCTTCGTCGGATCCACGCCAGGGCTCACTGCGACCATGGCCGTTGCGTTAGTTATCCCCCTTTCCTATAACCTTCCCAAGGAAGCGGCGCTTGCAATGGTGATTGGCGTTAGCTTTACCGCAATTTTCGCGGGCGATATTCCCGCCACCTTCCTCCGCATCCCCGGCACACCTGCCTCGGCAGCAGCCACGCTCGATGCCCATCAATTAGCCAAAAAAGGCAAGGGGAACCAAACACTACTTATCAATCTGTTGTGTAGCGCACTAGGAGGCGTGCTAGGCGTCGTGATCTTGATGTCAGTCGCCCCCCAACTCGCTAAACTTGCATTGCTATTCAGTAGCTTTGAGTATTTTTGGTTATGTCTCCTCGGATTAACACTTGGGGTCACTGTATCCAGTGGCAACTACAAGCTTCTTGGAGCACTCGCCGCTATTTTTGGCGTGCTTCTTGCGACCGTCGGTAATGATCTAACAACCTACCAGGAACGATATATGTTCGGTAATTCCGACCTTAGTACCGGCCTAAGTTTCATACCTGCAATGATCGGTTTATTTGGCATCTCGGAAGTGATACGCGCGGTTTACAGATATAACCCCGCGGGAATTGCGGCGACCATCGATCAGGAAGCCAACCACGACAACTCCTCCTCGGGTCTTGCAGACGATAGTCCCTTTAAAGTCCGAGAGTCCCTGCAGATCATTGCCGCCAACACACCCACCATCGCGCAATCGGTAGTCACCGGTACCGTAATCGGAGCACTACCAGGTTCCGGCGCGGACATTGCTGCTTGGGGCGCTTACGGTATCGCACACAAGACTGCCAAGCCAGTGGAGCAGGCGAAGTTTGGCAGTGGCATCTGGAAAGGTGTAATCGCCCCCACCAGCGCTAACAATGCCGCCGTAGCCGCCGCTTGGATTCCCGCTCTCGTTTTCGGCGTGCCCGGAGACGCAGTAACCGCCATTGTATTAGGCGCTTTTCTCACCTACGACATCACACCCGGTCCCGAACTATTTTCCGGTGGTGGCGCAAATTTCATTTTCGCCATCGCTATGATCACTCAACTGCTGCTCATCCCCGCTGGGCTTGTTGGTATTTTATTATTTGGGAAGTTCATGCGCCTCCCCCGCGCAATCGTTTTGAGTTGCGTGGTTATCTTCTCAGTCGTCGGCGCCTATGCGATGAACAACAACCCGTTCGACGTCTGGATCATGTTTGGCTTCGGTTTATTAGGCGTATTCTTAGAAAGCCGAAAAGTGCCTCTCGCCCCGTTGATTCTTGGAATGATTCTTGGCCCAAGAGTTGAAACCTATTTTCGCCAGGGCATGATTTCGGCGCAGGGTGATTTTTCAAATGCGTTTCAATCGACAATCGATATTGTGCTTTTTTCGTCGCTAGTTATTTGCATCTTACTTTCGTTCGGGCTCACAATTCGTCGAGCAACGACTAGTCATCCCACATCAGCCACTCAGTAGAGGCCTCAACACATGGATCTTTATGACGAAGAAGCATTTGACAGACTCCGCAGCGCCGTACAGATGTCGCACGAGCAAGGCTCACCTCGCGCGTTCGCCATCACGACCGGAAATCGAGAGGGTCAGCAAAGCTCTCTGGTCGGTGGGTACCACGACGAAAACGAATCATCGCCCATCGAAGTAAATAGTTCATTCCTCATCGCATCTCCCACCAAACCGTTTATCGCCACCGCCTTTATGATGCTTGTGCAAAGAGGTCTCGTTAGGTTGAGTGACCGTGCTTGTAAATATCTGCCAGAATTTGAAACGAGCGACAAACGCTCCATCCGACTAATTCACTTATTGACGCACACGTCCGGTTTACCAGACATGTTGACCAACAATGAAGAACTGCGCAAAGCACATGCTCCATTATCCGAGTTCATGGCAGGCACCGTTCAGGCCAAACTGCTGTTTAAGCCTGGAACTCGATTGAGTTACCAAAGCATGGGTATTCTAGCCCTCGCCACTGTTATTGAACGCACTACCGGCGAACCGATTGGCCAGTTCTTGCATGCAAACATTTTCAAACAACTAGGAATGCACCATTCCCAACTGGGAACCACAGCGATTGGCGCACAACCGCTCAGGAAACAATTTCAAGTCCAATGCGAGGTCGAAGCCAAACCTGGCGACGCGCCGTGGGGATGGAACAGCAAGTACTGGCGCGATTTAGGAGCACCTTGGGGCGGTATGATGGCCTCCGCAAACGATCTAGCCGTTTTTCTTCGACACCTGCTAATGATCGCTGCTGGCGAACCGGGTATCTTACATCCCAACATGCTCAAGGCAATGACAACAAACCAACTAGGAACTCTGCCTCATATTGAACCGGCGACCGCTCGCTCCACCCCGTGGGGCCTTGGCTGGCAACTCAATTGGCCAAGTCATCCTCGAGGATTCGGTAGCATGCTACCTCCGGACGCCTATGGACATTGGGGTGCAACGGGGACTCTGCTGTGGGTGGACCCCAAAAGCGATATATACGGAGTTATTCTAACTTCCGCTCCGATCGGCCTAGAGAATCGCGAACCACTTACCTATTCCAATTTGCTACGTGGGGTGTGGAGTAAGTAGCACTTCGGCGTCGCCCTCCTACTGCGGTAGAGCGACCGCCTGTACGATGGTCTTGCCGAACAATTTTTCTTTAAAACCTGCCGTCGAAATTGCCCTTGATAGCGTCCACCCCTTGCTTCAAAGCTACCACTTCGTTGCTCATTGAGATCAACTGGCAACCCAACTCCGCGGCTCGCTCAGCCCAAGCGGGATCTGGCGCCACGGCACCCCATGATTTTCCATGTTCTTTACAGGACGCTGCGACTGCCGCAACCGCATCCCACAACTTTTCACTGTGAAAATCCGGATACACCTCTAAGGCTATCGATAAGTCCGATGGCCCCACAAATAGTTGGTCAACTCCATCTAACGCGGCTATCTGATTTGCTTGGTCAAGCGAACCCAACGTTTCGATTTGAATCGCAACAAAGTTTTCACTATTAGATTGTGCATAAAATTCACTAGCGTCCCGGGTTGTATAACCACAATCCGCACCGCCTGTATTCATTCCTCGAATGCCTTGCGGCGGAAATTTAGCCCACGAAGTGAACTCGGCGGCTTGGTCTGCATTGTGAATCTGAGCTGCCATCACACCGTCGGCGCCTAACTCCAAATACTGAGTAACTTCGTGATAGCCTGTCGGAGCCATACGTACAAATTGTCCCATTCCGTTAGCCCGTGCCGTCATGAATACAGCGCGTAATTGATCTGCCGTCGCTTGACTGTGCTCCATGTCGACCCAGAAGCCATCAAACCCTCCTCGCAGTGAGTACATCTCTACAGCAATAGGATGTATTAACCGTGCGAGCGCAAAGAAATTGAGTGTCTTGCCAGCCACTAGGTGTTCTTTGAATGTCGTCATCTACTTGAACTTTCACGTTAAGATTTAGATTAATTTCTCTCAGATCAATTATACTAAATTGATATCCCCTCCGGCACTACACTTAACCCCAAACAGACAATCCCATGCCAGCGCTCGCCAACATCCCAACCTGTCAAATCGTGCCCCTACCGAATCAAGCAACCTCCTTTCAAATTCGGGGAATAGAAAAGTTGCGCTGGAACTTCGGCAAACAATATTCACGACCTTTTTTTTATCCAGTAAATGGCACAACGGGCACTAGTCTCGTCCGCATGGGACATCCAGGCGCACCCAATCATGACCATCACCGTGGAATCTGGTTTGCGCACAACGACATTGAAGCGATGGATTTCTGGGCGGAAGAAAAAGGCAACCAGATTGTACAAACTCAATGGCTGGCCTACGAAGATGGCAACGATTACGCAGCCATGGCAGTACAAACAGAATTCCACGCTGGACATGATCCTCAACCGATTATCCAACAGCAAATAATTGCTATCATTCGGCCCCGAGAGCAGGGCCAATACACGCTCGAACTTCAGACAACGATAACTCCTACAATGCCCAGTCTCACTCTGAATAAGACAAACTTTGGCTTCCTGGCCGTCCGCATGGCGGCTAACATTGCCACCCATTTTGGCGGCGGTACAATCACCAATCAGGCCGGTAAAACGGGCGAACCCGCTTTGTTTGGTAAACCCGCGAATTATATCGACTACAGCGGTCCCGTGAGAGGGAAAAACGCCGACGAGATCATTGAGGGTATTACATATTTTGACCATCCTAGCAATCCTAGCTACCCCTCCAAGTGGCACATACGAGAGGACGGTTGGATGGGCGCTTCCGTTTGCCGTGACACCGCGATTACGATAACACCTAGCACGCCTCTGCAGTTGCGATATCTCTTACATGTGCACACCGATCCAATTAACCACAAGGTTGCGACAGCTTTACAAAACGCATTTTTTGAACACGCTGCCTGGAAAGTCGTCAAGAGTACACGCCGCCACCGGCATCAAGACATACTGCCTGTGGTTGGCTGATTCTTCTCACGTTGCTAAACGCCTCACCGTCCGTCACCGTGAACTTTCATCTTAATGCTGTACAACCCGGTTTTGGCCGTGATAAACAATGTCGAATAATCCTTACCGCCAAAAGTAACGTTCGCCGGGCCTTCTGGTACCGCAATGCTGCCGAGGTCTTTTCCGGTAGAGTTAAACACTCGTACGGAACTCGTTGTGAGGTACAAATTACCCGCGTGATCCAACGTCATCCCGTCACTGCCCGATTCGCAAAACAATTTCTTGTTGCCAATTTCACCGGGGCCCGTAATGCGATAGGCATAGGTCTTATTGCCACCGGCGTCCGCCACGTACAGTGTCTTGTTGTCCGCCGTTCCGATAATGCCATTCGGCTTTACGTGGTCGTCAATAACCCGCGTTACCTTTTGATCCTTAGGTGAGATGTAGTAAACGTGAAAACCATCCTGCTCCGTGCCGTCCTGACTCCCATAACGCGGATCCGTGAAATAGATCCCCCCCCATGCATCCAACCACAAATCATTGGGACTGTTGTATTTCCTTTCTCCGTAGGTCTCCGTGAGTATTTTGACTTTTCCCTGAGGCGATTGACTGGTTATACGTCGCGCCCCGCCTTCACAAGCTAATAGCGAACCCTTGGGAGTAAAATACAACCCGTTCGCCTTGCCGGATTTTTCGCGGTGCGTCTTCAACTCGCCGCCAATAGTCCACACAAGAATCCGCGAATTGGGGATATCCGTAAAGTAGACGTTGCCGCGGTCATCCGCCGCGGGTCCTTCGGTAAATTTAAAACCGCCGGCAAGTTGTTTGATTTTCCCATCAACTAACTCCGCTATATTTACCGTTTGCCCGAGACAACTAGAGGCCCAAAAACCAACGGTAACAATCGCACTCAGCAAAATCCGATGAAAACACATTTGACACACTCCATTTAATAACATTAAACACACGACGCCTATTAATTCTACCCGCGTTCCCACGCCAACCGTAGCAGTGGTATCGATTTGTATCTGTTGTGGTTGCTATTGACAACAAATCCCCCCTTTTGGCATTATCCCGTTTTGAATTTGATGATTTGCCATTTAAGGATTTAGTCATATGCGTCTTGCTCTTATCTTCTCAACTCTGTTACTCCCTTTTGCCGCCGGGTGTGCCGGGTTTGGCGACACCACCGCCAACAATGAAACGACGACGGGCGCTTTGATTGGCGGAGTCACAGGCGCCTTGATTGGGGAGCACAATGACGACCCACTAGCGGGAGCAATTATTGGCACGACCGCCGGCGCCTTGTTGGGTAATGCAATTGGCCAGGAAAACGAACAAGCCGAGGCCGAACTCGCCGCAGCAGCGGAAGTTTACATGCAAAATGCAGTGACTCTAAATCAAATCTTAGAAATGACGCAGGCCGGTGTAGCTGACGCTGTGATCATCAGTCGCATAGAAGCGAACGGACCAGCCCAACAACTAAGCACGGCCGATATAATTTCGCTTAGCAACTCCCAAGTGGCGCCGTCAGTTATTAGCGCCTATCAAGCTCCACCACGTGCGCCGCGACCGCAGGATGTCCATCACAGCAATCTCGATCCACACGCTCGCCATTACCCATTCCCAGTAACCCCGCCGACCACTGGATTTAGCATTGGATTTGACTTCGGCAACTAGGCCTTTTTGGCAATCGCTCGTACAACCGCAGCGCCCATATCCGCGGGACTTTCCGCAACTTCGATCCCTGCCGCCTGTAATGCATTGACTTTCTCCACGGCCGTACCTTTTCCGCCGGAGATGATCGCGCCAGCATGTCCCATTCTCTTCCCAGGCGGGGCAGTGCGGCCCGCAATGAACGCGGCTACAGGCTTGGTGACATGCTCGGCAACGTACGCCGCGGCTTCCTCTTCGGCGGTACCCCCGATCTCCCCGATCATCATGATCGATTCCGTCTGCTCGTCGGACTCGTAAAGTTTTAACAGGTCAATAAACGATGTGCCGACGATCGGATCGCCACCAAGCCCCACACAGGTTGACTGCCCTAGGCCTTCGTTGGAAGTTTGCCAAACGGCTTCGTACGTCAACGTTCCCGAACGACTCATCACACCAACGCTCCCTTTATTATGAATATAGCCGGGCATAATTCCAATTTTACACTCTCCGGGCGTGATCAATCCCGGGCAATTTGGGCCAATCAGTGCCACCCCCCGTTCTCGCACGATCTCGTAGACTCGGACCATATCTAAAACAGGAACACCCTCCGTAATTGCAGCAATGACCTCTATCCCCGCGTCCACTGCCTCCAAAATTGCATCGGCTGTGAAAGCCGCTGGGACGAAAATCATCGTCGCGTTCGCTCCGGTCGCAGCCACAGCGTCAACAACGGTGTTGAATACCGGTATTCCGTCAATTTCCTGTCCACCTTTTCCAGGCGTTACTCCGCCCACCATCTGGGTCCCGTAATCCCGACAACCTCGTGTATGAAAGGTGCCGGCGCTGCCGGTGATACCTTGACAGATAACCTTCGTATTTTCGTTAATCAGAATGCTCATTCTTTTCCTTCGATCCCTAAACTCTGTTTATTTTATCCAGCACCTTTTGCCGTTATTTATCTAGGAGGATAACGCAATCACCCGGAAATGGCTGCGACAACCTTCGTTGCAGCGTCTGTCAAATCCGTGGCAGTAATAATAGCGACGTCGCTTTCCTCTAAAATGCGGCGCCCTTCCTCAACTTCGGTTCCTTCCAGTCGTACAACCAACGGGATTTCAAAACCGATCTCCTGAGAGGCTGCCACAATCGCTTTGGCAATTGTTGAGCACCGAGCAATGCCACCAAAAATATTAACCAACACCGCTTTAACATTAGGATCCGACAATAGTATCCGGAACGCCTCCGTCACCTGTTCTTTATCAGCGCCGCCACCTACATCTAGAAAATTTGCCGGTGAAGCACCATGCAATTTGATAATATCCATCGTCGACATCGCTAAACCTGCGCCATTAACTAAGCACGCGATATTTCCGTCGAGCTTAATGTAACTTAACCCGGATTCCGCCGCCCGCACCTCGGTGGGTTCTTCTTCGGACACATCACGGTATTCCGCGATGTCTTTTTGACGGTACAATGAGTTGGAATCGAACGACACCTTTGCATCCAAAGCGACGATATCGCCAGCGGTAGTCACCACGAGCGGGTTTATCTCGACCAAGCTACAGTCACTGTTAACATACAAACGACACAAAGCCTTCATAAACCGATCCGCTACACGAACACTAGCTCCGCCAATTCCCAGTTTCTGGCATAATTTCCGCACTTGAAAACTCTGGAGTCCATATGACGGGTCAAAATGTTCTTTGTGTATCAACTCCGGAGTTTCCTCAGCGACCTTTTCTATTTCTACTCCACCCTCTGTGGAACACATCAACACGGGTTGTTGCACAGCACGATCTAGCACGATTCCCAAATATAGTTCGCGGGCGATGTCACAACCTTCTTCGATGAGCACCTGATTGATGACCTTTCCCTCCGCACCGGTCTGAATCGTAACTAGTGTATTGCCGAGCAAGTTCCCTGCGACCTGTGCTGCTTCTTCCCGAGATTTAACCAGCTGCACACCATGCTGTTCGGGAATCTCGACGATTGTACCCTTACCGCGTCCGCCCGCGTGAATTTGAGCTTTAACTACGACAATTGTAGTACCTAGCTCGTCGTACGCCTCAGCTGCTTCCTCTTTGCTGCGCGCCACCACGTGTCGCAGAACGGTAACACCGGCCTTCTGAAAAAGCTCTTTCGCTTGGAACTCGTGTATTTTCATGCGCCTAGTAATCCTTCTGTGTTGCGAAGATTCGCCGGCGAATATCGTAATACCATATTTGCCAAATATTTTGTCGCTGCCGCGTCATTTTTATCAACAGCTTTGTTAATCACAGCCTAACTCAAACAGTTACACAATTAAAGCGGGGGCATCGCGGGACTTTCCGAGAGCCGCGTAACCCGTACAGATTACCACCCGAATTGCCATATCCGCCATTCACGCGATGAAGCGGTCATGAAGCCAGGACTAATGTCCCGATGAAAGCAGTAGGATGTGTCGCACCCATCAATTTGCAATCTGCATACACTAATCAAGGTTATAATCGTGACTCAAGACATCAATGTACTAGCGCTGTTAAAGGGTGAAGAACGTTATATTTTTTTATTCAATGACAAGAACCGCAAAGAAACACTGCGGATGTTGGGTCGCTACGCCTCAAACCCTGAACTAAGTTTTACCTGGTATGACGCCGCGGTAATGAGTCAGAAAGTTCGCTCACTAACCAAATTGGAGCGTATAATGGATTCGCGCGAGCAACTTCCCTCTTAACCCCAGATTTTAGATGCGCACTGCCATCGACCGTTTTTTGCGATACTTAGACGTCGAGCGGAATAGCTCCGCTCATACGATTAAAAGTTATCGTGAAGACTTAGAAATGCTGACTTATTTTCTCAGTTATGACGACGGGTCTCTGCCTGCTCCCCGCGATGTATCCTCGCAAGACCTGCGACAGTACGTAGCCGCCATGTCCGAAGCCCAGTACGCGCGCTCGAGTATTTCCCGCCGACTGGCTACCCTTCGTAGTTTTTATCGTTTTTGCCAACGCCAAGGTTACACGGAGAAAAACCCAGCCAAGCCACTACGTAATCCCAGAAAGCAACGCAGTTTGCCGCACTTCCTTAGTACCGAAGAAGTTGCCAAATTGATATTAACCCCAGATACAGACGCGCCCCTGGGCAAGCGAGATCGGGCCGTTTTTGAAACGATGTACTCAGCGGGACTCCGCGTAAGTGAACTCGTTGGAATCAACGACGGCGACTTGCATCTAGACGAAGGTTTGATTCGCGTTCGCGGTAAGGGTCGCAAAGAGCGTTTTGCGCCGATGGGATCCTACGCCGTAAGTGCGATCTATTCTTGGCTAAAGGTCCGAGTACTAGCCAAAGATTCTCCGCAAAAGTCCTCGGCGCCAGTGTTTGTTAATCGTTTCGGCCGTAGAATCACCACGCGTAGTATTGGAAGAATGCTTGAAAAATACATCCGCCTAGCGGGGCTGGATTCTCGCACCAGTCCTCACACTCTCCGGCACAGTTTTGCTACGCACCTACTCGATAGTGGAGCAGAAATCCGTAGTGTACAAGAACTTCTCGGCCACAAAAGCCTTGTAACGACGCAGATTTACACACATCTGACAACGGCTAATCTGAAAGACGTTTACGAAAAATCCCACCCGCTCGCAGCCAATTAATCAACCGTCAGCTCCGGTCTTCGTCTCAATTCGCATCCAATAGCAACCGCACACCATTCAAATTAGCCTTTTGCGGACCGCCCAAACCGCAACTTGAGTACGATCTGAACCGTCCGTTTTACGGAGTATGTTTTGCACGTGTTCTTTGACCGTTTCGATACTGATGGAAAGCGAAGTCGATATTTCATGGTTCGATAGACCCAATCCCAAATGGCGTAGCACTTGGACTTCGCGATTCGTCAGGTTGAACCCCATCGCATTTTTGTCTTTGCGGCGCGACATTAACCGTTGATACTTTAGCAACAAACTAGATTCAGGCCGATCCTGTCTTTGGTATGCACGTGACAAAACTGATAATATCTCGGCGCGACTGGCACCCTTCGACAAATAATCAAATGCTCCCAACAGGCAGGCTTTGGCAATATACGTTGGATTATTAAAGGCCGACATCATAATCACCGGAATGTCCGGATGCATGTCGCGTATTTGAGCTAAGGCCTCGAGCCCACCGCAAGCGGGCATTTTCACGTCAAGCAAGCAAAGATCTGGTTGAAGCTCACCCACTAACGCCACTGCTTCATTACCGTCCTTGGCAACCCCCACCACGTTCACGTTCATCTCAGCGAACATCTGCCCTAACCCATCATGAACCAGGTCATGGTCATCAGCAATAACTATCGTAATCGCCATATTGAAGTTCCGGCCGAACCCTCGTCGAGGGTTAGCTATGGTTGGATGTTCGGGGGGACGCCGGTCCTAGTCATTACTAGGCGCAAGCGATTTTTGGGGTAGGGCGTTACTATGCGGTAACACTGGTTTCCAATATAGCAACTCCGCTAGCACTTTACAGGTTTTCCGAAGCCTTTTTTAATAAACATATTTCTTACTCTGCGGCAACTACAAGGATCGCAGATCGATCTCACAATGTTTTACCGCTAACCGAAACCGTTAATTCGCGTTACACTATGGTGACCACAACGCACTCCAATCGCCTGTACCATACACTATCTTATGACAACTCCCGTTGGCGCGACAACTGCTGCTCACCCACCTTCGTTAGACGTGCTAGTAATAGCGCCTCATCCCGATGACGCCGAGATTTCCATGGGCGGGGCCATCTTACATCTGCTGGGACAGGGCCGAAGGGTAGGGATACTAGATCTAACCAACGGCGAACCCACCCCGCGTGGAACCGTAGAACTACGAAGCCAGGAAACTATTCAGGCGTCAAACATTCTGAACATTACCTGGCGAGGGAATCTTGGTCTGCCGAATCGCGCGCTGCAGGCTACAATTACCGCACGCGAACAAATCGCCACGGTTATGCGTCTTTGCCGGGCGGACCTAATTTTTGCGCCCTATTGGGAGGATGCTCATCCAGATCACTTAGCCGCCACCGAACTTACCGATGCTGCCCGATTTTGGGCCAAGCTTTCCAAGACGGATATGGCCGGAGATCCCTTCCACCCTAAGCGGATCTATAACTACCATAGCGTGCACCTCAAACTGGTCATATCGCCAGCATTTATTCTTGACATCTCTGACTATTGGGAAATTAAACTCGCTGCCGTACAAGCCTATGGAAGCCAATTTGATAGCATTGACACAGTGGTCGGGAGGACTTTTTATGACAAACTACGAACTGACGCCGAGCATTGGGGTGATCTAATCGGATGTCGATTTGGGGAACCGTTTTCTTGTCGCGAGCCGCTTGGTATCTCGGCAATCGATGCGTTAATCTAACTTAAAATGACGCTACGCTAACGACTCACTTCAAAAACGCCCTTATCTTTTTCCGTGGTGTATTTAGCGACAAATTTCCCTTTGCTATAGGTAGCATTATATGTATAGGTACCGAGTGTCCGTCCCAAGTCTTCCCGGCCTTTCAAGGTCGTTACGCCATCTTTTATGTCAACCACCTCCAGCGTGACGTTGAAACGAAAGGGGATAAACTTAAAAAACCTGCCGGTAAATCGAGCCTGTACTTTTGAGTCATCGAGCACTTCAAATTTTGCCTTTAGCGGTCCGGTGTGTTCACTGATTTCGCTGCGCCATGAACCACTCCACTTGCCCTCTAGGTCAAGCTTATCTTCTGCCTGTATCTGAATTGGTAACAAAACCAACGGAACGATAACACTAAGCAACAATATTGCTATTTGATGTTTCGAGTAGACGATGTTACGCATAATGCAAAATTCCTTGGGGTAGGGAGGGATTTTTTAGGGAAGACTTTTTCATTGTTTCACTATATACTTTAGGTTACCAAAGAATTGGTGTTCGCGTGAAGACGACTTTCACCGACTTGTCCATTCGAATCCCATATCTGTCACACCTAGGAATTCTCTCATGCAACAAGTAAAAATATTCAAGAGCATTGAAAGTGAAATCGCCTCATTAGAAGAAGACATCAATGCGTGGATCAAGGAAACGGGAGCGAAAAACCTTCACATCAGCGGTAACATCGCTCCGCAAACCCAAGCGGCCCCTGGGATGGCCAGTTTCTCGTCTTCCGACATCTTGATCACAATACTTTTTGAAGCTAAACCTACAGATTCAGGGTCTGGCGAATTTAGAGATACACCACCGTAGCGGTACAATTCAACGTCAGGCGTTTTCTGCTTTGATTGCGGACAAGACGAATATCGGATTCTGTGCTTCGAAACGAACGCGCTCTAGCTGGTAGTTGCCTTTTGCCACGTTAAACATCCATATTTTAACATCTCCCGTTGCTTCTCGCAGAAACGCCTGCACGTCCGAGACATTATCTATACTTGCCATGTCCGCGACGATACGACCACCAGGCTTGAGTCTGGCAAAAGAGTCTGTCACTATCGTCGCCAATTGGCGGCCGGTCCCGCCAATGAATATAGCATCTGGATTTGGCAAGTCATGCCAAGCAGTAGGGGCGGCACCGTGAATTGGAAAGACATTGGTAACTCCAAAGCGTTCTGCGTTTTGCCCAATCAACGCAAAATCATCAACGTCCATTTCGATTGCATATACTTCACCTCCGGGTGAAATCTGCCCTGCTTCGATAGCAACACTGCCGCTGCCTGCGCCAATATCCCAAACAACACTAGTCGGTCCTAGGTTAAGTTCGGCCAACGCTAAGCAGCGAATCTCACGCGACGTCAGTAAACCTCTTTTGGGCTTGGTCTGCAGGAACATATCGTCAGGGTTGCCAAACAGCCGTTTACCGATCATTTCCGTTGGTCGATCCGGAGCCGACGCCCGCCGTACTAGAATCATGACGTTTAGTGGGGCAAAGGACTGCGCCGCTACTTCTTCGAGAGTTCCAGAGGTGACGCGTTCGTCGGGCGAACCTAAGTTTTCACAAACGTAGGCCGTAAAATAATCTATGCGCGCTGCGAGCAATGCCGTCGCCAGCGCCGCCGGTGTATTTTCGCTATTCGTAAACACGCCAACCCGCTCGGTGCTCCGTATTTTTTGCACAACATGCTCAATCGTCTGGTTGCCCAGGTCGGTTAAATAGGCTTCATCCCAATTTTCTTTGACTCGAGCGAATGCCAATTGCATCGTGCTGACGTTGGGAATAACCCGGATTCTAGATTTCCCTAGTCGATCGCAAAGGTACCGAGCAGTACCATAAAACAAAGGGTCACCCGGGGCTAACACTACTATCTTTTGGTTCGTAATGGAATCGAGGCGAACCAATAGCGACTCATAATCCGAGCCAGGATCCCAGGCCTCCCCAACATCTGATTGAAACGATTCCGTGAATCTCCCAGGCCCAATGAGTACCTCGGCTTGCTTAATAATAACGACCGTAGATGCGGTCAACCCGTCAACACCGTCATCACCAACGCCAACAATACAAATCGATTCGTTACTACTCAAGAAACTCTCCGAACTTAAGACGCCAAGTCTATTTGTAGAAAACGCACCCATCGCTAAAAAGGCGTGCTCTTCGCAAAAATCCGAACATGACCAATAAACACGTCCTACTTGCTGGCAACTTTTACGCTTGGAAAGAACTTCCACACCCACACGATTTAACTGCGTTAGGATTTTCGAAAGTGAACCCGCGGCGGTCCAGTCCGTCGTACCAGTCAATAACCGTGCCGTCTAGATACAGGGCGCTCTTCTTATCAACCACTACATCAACACCGTGCTGCGTATATCGATTGTCAGCCGCTTCATCAAATTCAGACTCGAACTTGAGCGAGTAACTAAAACCACTACATCCGCCACCAACCACGCCCACTCGCAAGAAGGTTAACTCGTCAAGTTCCTGGCTTGTCTTAACTTTTGCGACTTCTGCCGCCGCTTTTTCCGTAATCGAAACTGCCATAGCTAGTTCTCCGTTTTTGCAATGATTTGCCGTATATCGTCAAGGCCGAATTCGCCTAAGTACAGGTCAGTACTTTATCAAACAACCGGTATCAGTTTACCCGCTCACCATACAATTTAAAACAGCTAATCACCGTCTGGTAAGGATATCCGAAAGATATTTCAAGAATTCAGGGGGAGTTATTCCCCTGAGGCTAGGAATAGATATAATCTCCTACTGAATGTATATGTTTTTGCCAGCCTACCCCCGTCCAGATAAATTTCTGCGACAGCACAAACATCGAGGCGTTAAACAATTTTTCTCTGAAGGAAACACGGATGACCACCCCCGAAGTTGAACAGATTCTGGTTGTACCCACATGTGTATTTCATGAACTCGGTCATGTCCAAGGTTTCAGCGCGGACGTAGACAAATACCTCGATACGTTGTTACGCCCAGAGAACATATCTTTCCGCCCCCGACCTCAAATGGAAAATGACCCGTCGTTCAAACAACTCATCCCCTACGTGATTTTCCGTTACACGGATTCCGACGGCAACGTATCCGTCTTTCAGTATTCCCGGGGCAAGGGTTCCGGTGAGAAACGATTACACCAAAAACAGTCCGTTGGTATTGGCGGACATATTTCCCAAGAGGACGCCAACGGGGTTAACGCGGACCCCTACCAAGAGGGAATGAAACGCGAACTTGCCGAAGAAGTTCGCATCAATACGCCCCACACTTTTTCGCTCGTCGGATTAATTAACGACGACGAGACCGAGGTGGGAAAAGTCCACCTCGGCATTGTTCATATTTGCGACGTTGAAACGCCTGACGTAGTTCCTAATGAAGTAGAAATCGAGGGAAACGGTTTCGTGCCGGTCAAGGAAATGTTAACTGATCTATCCGGATATGAAACTTGGTCAGCAATTTGCCTAGAGGCCTTGTTTTCGTAATACAATTCTCGCTGTCTTCAAATACGAAATTATGTTTTCGGAAAGTTAATTGAAGATCATGACCACTCTTCCCATCTACATGGACGACCACGCGACAACTCGCGTCGATCCGCGAGTCGTCGCGGTAATGCTACCGTACTTATCGAGCGTCTTCGGTAACCCTGGCAGTGTTAATCACAGTTTCGGATGGGATGCACAACAAGCGGTCGATGCTAGTCGCCGGTCCATCGCAACGAGTTTACACGCTCAACCCAATGACATCTTGTTCACGAGCGGCGCGACTGAGAGCAACAACTTAGCATTACGAGGTGTGTGCCTGCGAAACCAACATAAAGGCAAACATGTCATCAGCGTGGTGACTGAACATCGCGCTATCCTTGATCCCTTAGACCGACTCAGACGTCGCGACGAGTTTGATGTGACACTATTACCAGTCTCCAACCATGACCCGACAACCATTGGCACTATTGACTTACAGCAACTCGAAGATGCGATTCGGCCCGATACGGTTTTGGTTTCGGTAATGTTTGCCAACAATGAAATTGGAACTATTCAGCCAATAGCGGAAATCGGTAAACTCTGCCGAAAACACAATGTCCTATTTCACACCGATGCCACGCAGGCGGTCGGACGTCTCTCGATCGATGTCGATGCGATGCATATTGACCTAATGAGTTTCTCGGCGCACAAATTCTACGGTCCCAAGGGTGTCGGCGGATTGTATGTACGCCGAGATGGCCCGCGCCCAAAACTACTCCCGCTCGTTGATGGGGGAGGACAGGAAGGTGGCCTCCGCGCAGGCACTTTGAACACGGCTGGGATCGTTGCGATGGCACACGCGTTAGAGCTTGCTCTTGCTGAACTTCAAACGGAATCAACGCGACTGAGCCAGCTTCGTAACCTTCTCTACAGTCAACTGACGAGTAAGTTTTCTGATTTGTTATTAAACGGCCCCAACCTCGGCAACCTGGGGCACCGACTCCATAATAACCTTAATGTTTGTTTCGGTGACGTCGACGGCGAAGCTCTCATGATGAGCACACCCGACCTCGCGATTTCAAGTGGAAGTGCTTGCAGTTCAACGAATCCTGAACCCAGTCACGTTTTACGATCGATCGGACGTAGCGATGATGAAACCCGCGCTAGTTTGAGGTTCGGACTCGGTCGTTTCACAACGCCCGCCGATATTGACGTTGCCGTCCGACTACTCACCACAAGCATCCAGCGACTCAGAGCGATGCATTAGGACGTCTTACAAGATCAACATCGCGTCGCCGTAACTGAAAAAACGATACTCGCGCTCGATCGCTTCTAGATACGCCCGCCGCACCAACTCATCGCCACCAAAATGACGAACCAAAATCAAAAGAGTGGATTTGGGTAAATGAAAATTAGTCAACAAGGCGTCAACGGCCTTGAATTGGTACGGCGGTTTGATAAATAGATCCGTGCTGCCACTCCACGCTTCAAGGCCCTTTTCCCCCGCGGCGGTCTCGAGCACGCGGACTGAGGTCGTGCCGACGCATACGACTCGACCGCCCGTACACTTTTTCGCTTGTAACTGTCGCGCTACGGTCTCGCTTATTTCACCCCTTTCGCTGTGCATCACATGATCTTCAATATTATCGGAACTGATCGGCCGAAATGTTCCCATTCCCACATGCAACGTCACGGAACACTTCTCGATGCCTCGTTCTGCGAGTTCAGCATTCAAGCCTTCAGTGAAATGCAATCCGGCTGTGGGCGCAGCGACAGCTCCCGGTTTTTGGGCAAACACGGTCTGGTAGTTTATCTGGTCCGCCTCCACGGTTCTCCCACCGCGGACGTACGGTGGAATGGGCACGTCTCCTCGGCTCTCAAGAATCTCCGTCCAATGTACCTTGCAATTTGGAACCACCCGCCAAATGCCACCAGCCAATTTTTCTTGGAACATTAGCGAAATATTGACGTTGGCCGACAGATTGCGGGTTGCCACACCTGAAGACAATCGGATCGACTCACCTGGTTCGATTTTCCCTCTTGTTTTTGACATTAAAAGCCATCTGCCATCTGCGCAGGACTCCAAAAATAGACCTTCCCACCGTCCTCCGGTTTCGGTTCTCTCGCCAACTAATCTTGCCTTAACAACTTTTGTGTCGTTGGTGACCAACAGGTCCCGCGAGTCCAGTATTACTGGAAGATCGCCGATTGTCCGGTGACTTATTGACTGTAAACTGCGATCCACGATCAACAATCGTGCAGCACTACGGTCGTTTAATGGGTTTTGGGCAATCAACTCACTAGGTAGAGCGTAATCGTAATCCGTTAAATTCAATTTCAAGTCCTCGTAACGTATTTCTGGGAGCTTTCCCATTTTGTTATTTGCGTTACACTTCGTAAACCCCACGCAACGATACCAATACCCACGAGAGAATACAGGGTAACTTTTACTCGTTTGGACTTTTGCATCACGAATTGCGTACTTAACATGAACCGTATTGATTGTTACGTCCACAGCGAAGTCGCTCAAAACTGTGGATCGACGGGTTATCCAGCGTAGAACAAAAGTTTGAGGAATTCCACTATTGGACGTTGTCTTAGTCATAACTGAACTTGAACCCGGAGGGGCTGAACGCTGTTTGGTCAGACTCGCTATTGGCCTTGTCCAGCGAGGGCATTGCGTGAACGTCATTAGTATCGCTCCAGAACCATGCAGCGGACGCGATGAACTCGTAATCGAACTACGTAAAAACGGCATCGAACCGAATTTCCTGGCCGTCAGGAATTATTTCGGGTTCTTCCGTGCCAAACGACGGTTGCGGCTATTACTCAACAAACTCTCGCCGCAAATTGTCCAATCGTTTCTTTTCCATGCCAACATCTTATGTGGCAAAGTTAACTACCGCAGCGGTTTTAAATTATTTGCCGGTTTGCGTGTATCGGAACCACGCAAATTTCGACAATGGATGCTGCGTTTCCAGCGTGCTAAGTTTCATCAAACGATATGCGTATCAGACGACGTGAGCTCATACGCTCAGAGACAATTAAGATACCCCCTAGATAAACTGTCGGTTATCCCGAACGGGATCGATCTCGACCATTTTGATGCAATTACCCCGACTGACGTCAGCGAACTGGGATTTGATGCCCCAGTTTTGACATTTATTGGCCGACTTCACACGCAAAAGGGCGTCGACCTGATTACGGCTAATGCACATCGCATATTAACGGCCTGTCCACAACATCACATCGCCATCGTCGGCGAAGGCCCACACAAACAAGCTATGCAGGCTTCTATTCGCGCTAGCGGATTGGAACACCGCGTGCACTTCTATGGCTATCGTCCAGATGCGATATCCATCCTTAAATCGAGCCAATTACTACTGTTTCCTAGTCGCTGGGAAGGAATGCCCAACGTAGTCATCGAAGCAATGGCGGCAAAAATACCGATCGTCGCCTGTCCGGCTGATGGCGTTAGGGCACTGTTGTCACATGCTCCCGAGCAGATAGTCGCACCAGAGGATTGGTCGGCTGCTGTTATTGAGTTTGCTCTCGACGCGGTGCGTTGCGACGCAATAGGTAAAACTAATCGCACCGTAGTATCCGGATCCTACCAACTGTCACAAATGATTAATCAATATGAAGATCTCTACCAACGGACCTTACAACCCTCATGAGTGCCGAACCCTCACCTACAATCCACGTACCCGTCCTTCCCACCGAGGTGATTAACGCCTTGTGCATTGTGCCTCAGGGAATCTACGTGGACGGAACTATCGGAGGCGGGGGGCACGCTGAACTGATTTGCGGACAACTCAACAAAGACGGATTATTAATCGGTCTCGACCATGATCATTTGGCTTTGGCTCGCTGTGAGTCTCGACTCAATGGTAAACCGGTGATGCTCGCACACTCTAATTTTTGCGAACTACCCGAATTACTACAGCAAATCGAAGTAGGTCCGATTAACGGGATACTTCTCGACCTCGGCCTTTCCTCTGACCAGTTAGAAGATGTCAATCGCGGTTTTAGCTTTAACAGTACTGGCCCCTTAGATTTGCGTTTCGACACGGACTTCGGCGAGCCCGCCTGGCGACTTATACAACGTTTACGCCCAGCGCATCTCGCAGACATCATCTACGAGTTCGGTGAGGAGCGATTATCACGTCGTATTGCTAGAAAGCTATGCGAACGCTCCAAACGAGACCCTCTTAAGTCCGCCGCGGAAATCGCCAGTGTTATTTGCAGCTGTTATCCACACTCTAATCAGAAGCGAATCCATCCTGCCACACGTACCTTTCAAGCATTGAGAATTGCGGTCAATGAGGAACTGAAGTCACTAGATATCGCATTGCGGCGTCTTCCCGATTTACTAGCCCCCGGGGGAACCCTCGCTATTATTAGTTTTCATTCTTTGGAAGATCGTCGCGTCAAACATGCCTTTCGGGAAGATCAAAGGCTTGAAGTCGTTACCAAACGACCGATTGTAGCAAACGCTGAGGAAGTGGAATCCAATCCACGCAGTCGTAGCGCTAAACTCCGAGTCGCCCAGCGAATTTAGCCTTCTTAATCAGCAGCGTTTACATCCTCATCCAAGTGTTCAAAACGAACGCTTCGAGTCTCTTCTTCGTTCCCCGTATTTTCGACCAAAAGATTATACAATTCTGGACGTCTTGCTCTAAGCCAGCGTGTGCCGGTTGCTCTGTCCCGCATCGACAGATCCAAATCCGCGACCAACATCTGTTCTTGAGGTTCTTCGGCCTCCACCATGACACGGCCGTATGCATCGATAATCATGGAATTCCCGGTGCGAACCTCGTCATCGTCTCGTCCGATACCATTGCTGAAGATCAAGAACAATCCGTTGTCATGCGCTCGCGAGGGTAACCACCGCATGAGCCAACCTCGACCTTTTTCGCCGTTGCACTGTAGCTTCAACTCCTCATACCGCGACGCGCCGCCCTCCCATAAGTCCACATCGATCAGCCCCATGGCTTCTGGACTGCCCGAGCTACAACCACCGGTTTGGTGTGGTGCCAATAAAATCTGCGCGCCCAGCAGCGACGTCACTCGTACATTTTCCACAATGTTATTGTCATAACACGTCAGGATTCCTAGTCGCACGCCGGACGGCGTATCCAACACCGTAAAGCTGTCTCCACTGTCCATATGTTGGCTCACAAAACAATGTAGTTTTCGATGATTGGCCCACGTTCCATCAGCGTTAACAACAAAAAACGCGTTGTACAGTGTTCCCGCGGTCGTTTGTTCAACCAATCCCACACCAATTGAAATATTGTGAGTTCTGGCGAGCTCCGTAACTTGTGTACAGGCTACCCCAGCGGGAACGTTCTGACCAATTTTGCCAAGTTGCTCACGCGTTAGATTTCGTAAATGCCAGTATCCAGACAAACAACACTCCGGAAATAATACCAACTCTACATTCTTCGCGGCAGCTTTAAGTACATAGTTCTTAACTACGGCCAAATTCCCTGTGATGTCGCCTGCAACGTGTTGAAATTGTACTGTTGCAACTTTCATCAGATAAAATAGTCCTCAAGAGTAGCCGTCTAAGACATAAAAAAACAGCCAGTTCAGTATTGTAACCGAAACTGGCTGTGGATGTTTTACCCGAGCAATCGTTTATTCGTCACCGTTAAATGCGAAATCATCGTCAAACGGAATGAACTCGTCCCCGAAATTGATTTCAATTTCGACGGTTTCAAGATTTACTTCGGCCGGCGGCGTGGTACGGCGACTGCTGTATCCATAAGCCACCAATGCACAAATCATAACCATTATTCCTAGTGATACGGCGGCCATTCTTTTGATGAAAGTTTTCATTATAATTCCTTTTTGGGGTTTGTTAGCCCGGCGATTGCCGGCCTGAGGTTTCCGGTAAAATCGCCTCGTGAAGCGTGAGGCATCCACGAGGCGCAACTTACCAGATAGTGAACTTCTATCACCGAAGTTCACTACTTATTTTCCTTTGAAGTTGTAATTAGGATTTTTGACATCGAAATCAATGTTTTTGAATCCGTTGTTAAGCTTCACATTAACGTAGGTGTACTCTTCGATTAGCTTCGGACGAGCACCCTCGCCTTCAGGCCAATCGTAGGAAACGTATCGCACAGGCACTTGCAACTCGTCATCGATGAATATCTGAGCCACGTGAAAATCATAAGGTGCCCTCTTATCCGGGTGGGTTACCTGAATCATCGTGCATTTTCGCTTGTTAATCATCGCACCCTTGCGGAATTGCACCTTGCACATACCCGCTTTCATGTCTCTTTCGGCACGAGCAATTAGTTGCACCATTAGGTTTTCCAAACCAATTTCCGTAACAGGGTAACGCTGGCCTTTCATGGCCAAGAACCCAACTGGATCAAGCCATAGATCGGGTATCGCTGCTTTCAGGCCCGTTCCACCTTCATGAGCACACATTTTGCCTTGGTTTTGACCCTGCACGTAAATCACCTCCCGGCCTTTAGCGATTGCCGGTTTAACGAAATACATATAGGTGGAAAATGGAGTCCCGGGCTTGGCGTTACGGACTTTGAGATAAATATACTCAGGTACTCCAAGAACTCCCTCAATCCGCTCACGTTTTACCAAGGTAGCCGTGTAATCATCTATATTCTTTTGACTATTAATAAGTGCGGCTTTGGCGATGTCAATGGCGGGTTTTAGCGGATGCTGTTTCTCAGCAACTCCATCACCTTTATTGACAGCAACGCGGACCGGTTGCTGTTGTGCTTGAGAACTAACCGTGTTGAGGATGAGGCAAAACAGAACGGCCCCAAATATTTTTCTTCGAATCATGTGAATCTCCCTATCACAGGGCCCCCGCCTAATGGTGCCCTCGCATCAAACTTCCCTGGTTAAATAAAAATACCAACGATCTCCGATCAACTACATCCCGTAGCGTTTCGGATGGTATGTTGTTCTTATCGCCTCGCGTCGACGTGTTAGGATACTATTGCGAGTCGACAATAAACGCTTTTCAAGCTTTAATATAGAGCTGCATTTACCATATCGGGACAGCGGGATATTACTACGCATCCTCCCTAACTTGCCAGGAGCGAATAAGCTACCATGACTAAAGTGCGCCTATCAGAAAAACCCGTACAAATTACCTCCGTAGTCTCGGAAATGTTCTCTGAAAATGCTTTTATCATCCACTTGAACGATCGGAACGATTGTATCGTTATCGATCCAAGTTTCAACACGGAATCTATTCTTCAATATTTAACGAAAAATCGTTTATCGGTATCGGCCATTCTCAATACTCACGGCCATACGGATCATATCGTCGGAAACGCGGCGATTAAAGCTCAATTTCCAGATGCTCCAATAGTGATTGGTACCGGGGACGAACCTAAACTGACGGACCCTCAATTGAATTTGTCGGCGAGCTATGGGCTAGCAATTATCAGTCCAAACGCTGATCAAACGGTCGAACATGGTGAAATTATTGAATTTGCAGGCATCCGCCTTGAAACAAGAAACACACCCGGGCACAGCTGTGGACATGTTGTCTGGATATGCCATGACACGACTCCAGTCGTCGCCATCAATGGCGACGTCCTATTCGCGGGCAGTATCGGGCGGACAGATTTCCCCGACGGTAGTTTCGAAATCCTTGAGCAATCAATTAGGCAACAGCTGTACACACTACCCAATGACACAATCGTGCTTACTGGTCACGGAAACAGCACTACGATTGGACAAGAAAAACAAACTAACCCCTTCGTCTCCGAGTAAAGCAGGAGGCCGGCGCTGCTCAAAACAACGGGTCCTACTGGGACTTGTGGGGATGGACGCCCGTAGTGGACGAGTCCTTCGCCGAATCGGATCCAGTCTGATCAATACGTATCGTCCCTACTGGAACAGACAACTCAAATGTTGACCCTTGGCCTTCAACCGAGGACACGGTCAGGTCCCCGCCATGTTCGCGCAATATTTTTCGACTCACAGCCAAACCAAGGCCTGTGCCTTGGCTACCTTTGTCTGAAACGAAAGGCGCAAATATTCTTTCCATTTTATCCGACGCGATCCCGATGCCCTGATCCACCACACGGATTAACTGTTCCGCCTCGCGTTGCTCCAGGGACACCTGCACAGCTGCATCAGCCACTCCAACACATGCATCAATGCCGTTAGCAACAACGTTCCACAGCGCTCGGTGAATGCCGACTGCATCGATCAACACGAGCCCCATATCCGTCGGAGCGTCAATCTCCAACGTAACACCAACCTCAGTTGCTCGCGGCAGCAGCATCTCCACAACCTCACTCGCAACCTCTTGCATACTCACTGATTGACGTTCCGGTTGGCGGTCCTTACTATAGGACAGCATGTCCATCACCAACCCCGATATGCGGTCTTGATTTCGCTTGACAACGTCCCAGCCTTTGGCAATCGACTCGCAATCTCCTTGCTGCAAACCACCATCGACTACAAATCCACCTCCTTGAATCCCCTGCAGTATATTCTTGATATGATGTGCAATGCTCGTCACCGTCGTCCCTATTGCCGCAAGTTTTTCCGATTGCAACATAGCCCGATAGTAATAGGTATCCTCCACGGCCAGCGCCGTTTGGTGGCCAATTGCGACCATCATCCGCAAATGCTGATTAGTAAACACTCGCACATGTTTACCTAACAGGGCCCCTTGATCTGGCGCGGCGGTGTCAATATAGATCACACCAACCACGCCATATCGCCCGGTTAAAGGCACGCAAATCGCCTCGTTGACCCTGTTGCCAACGATACTTTCACTAGCCTCCCAACGCTCGTCACGACTCGCATTCGTCGAAACGACGCCCTCGCCATTATCGATGACATAGTCCAAGATACGTTTGCTAATAACTAATTGGTCCGACCCGGCATTCTCGTTGCGGTTTTTGCGAAGACTGGGGGTCAGCTCACCGGATTGCTGGTCCAGCAACAGGACACAGGCACGGTCCGCATCCACCCATTCAAAAACCAAAGTTAGCACCCGCTCCAACAATTCGTCTATGTCGAGCGTCTGCGATACCGCCACCGTCGTTTGGTACATCACTTGTAAATGACTGCGTAAGGTTTCAGCTTCCGTTTTAGGTTGACCATCGTCTTCCTCTGTCGCCAAAGCTTGTGCTCCTGGTAAGACGCCGCCGAACTGCGGAACGACGGACTCAATAATCTTCGCTTCGACCGCCGTGTTGTCGTCAAACTGAACTTCAGCGGAATAATCGTCCCCGCCCTCGCTGCCGCGCACCTTAAATACAAGGTGTGTTTTACCGAACTGGATTCTATCACCACTGTTCAACCGCACCGCCGTTGCTCGCTCACCATTGACGAAGGTGCCATTGGAGCTCTCCAAATCAACCACCTTAATGCCATCTCCATCTGGTTGCAATTCAGCGTGAAAGCGGGAGACCTCCGAATCGTGTAACTGAAAATCATTGTCGCTATCGCGGCCGAAACGAAATTTCTGGCTGCCTATCTCTAGGCAATTGCCCTGGTCAAATCCTTGAATAATGTGAATTGAAAACATCTACGAGCCTAAACAAAATTAAAACGACACGATCTGCGAAATCCAATGAGCCCTCGGCACCTTGTCCAACGATGCACCAACATTATACCCCTAGAATTAACATTTGTACGCCCTAGAAATAGCAGTTCCAATAAACACAATTCAAATCCCGAAACATAATTTCGCGCCGCCAAGTTACTTGACGCTGACGGCGATAACAACGAAAATTAAACGTACGTAAAAGGCTTCCGTCGAAAACTAACTTTTCTAAAATGAGCCTCTAAACAATGTCACGGACCAAAACCCCAAATTAAACCAATGAACCGTAATCCATCGCGACGCGAGCCCAGTTTACCACGCACAACAGGAATAAACTTCATTCTCATAACTGGGTGTATCATATCATTCAGCGCGATATTCACTGTTGCCACCAGAAACGTTCAATCAGAGGAAAATGACTCTGGTTCGTTGTCATCTCAAGAACGGCTCACAAATTCCGTCAAATACCTTTCCTCCGACGAGCTCGAAGGACGCGGCCCCGGCACAGCCGGCATCAACAAAGCGGCTGACTACATCGCCGCCCATTTTCGTCAACTCGGTTTAAAGACGGACTCCTACGACGGAACGCCCTTTCAGAAATTTGAGATATCAACAGATGTCAAACTTGGTAAACCCGCTAACAATCGATTGCAGTTGACGGGGCCTTCGGGCACAAACCAAAATCCCGAGTCAACAGACTTAGCCCTTGGGTTTGACTTTAACCCATTGGCAATTGGCGCCAGTGGCGAATTCCAGGGTGAACTCGTCTTCGTTGGCTATGGCATCGAAGCCCCTGATCTCGGTTACAACGAGTATGCCGACTTAGATGTCACGGGCAAAGTCGTAGTGCTGTTGCGCAAGGAACCTCGACAATCCGATGCCGACAGCCCGTTTGATGGCACTAAGTCATCACGCCATGCCACATTTCGATCTAAGTTTTCACAAGCTTTCCAACATGGGGCGGTCGCCGTCATCATGGTGAACGATGCCACCGAAGCTGCGAATCACCTTTCGGGATTGAAACACGCCTTGTCCCAATACGCAGGGCAACTCGCCGCAGAGCAACAACAATTTTCCAAGATCGAAGATCCCAGCCAGGCTGACCTTACCAAACACAACCAAACATTGGCGGAGATTTCAAACAACATCACGGATACTGCCAGTGAATTGGGTGGCGATGGCGACGCGATTCTGAATTTTGATGGCGCTGGAGCCAACACTAATCGTAAAAGCATGCCCGTGTTTTTTGCTCGCCGCTCTGTCATTGAACCGATGATCCAACAAACGCTGGGGAAATCCTTAACGGAAATTGAAACCGAAATCGACATGACTCTTAAACCCATCGTTGGCGCCATCGCCAACTGGACTGCCAAGGGAGAAGCTTCGCTGCTACAAACAAAGACCGAAGTCAAAAATGTTGTTGGGATACTTGAAGGTGTCGGCGACCTTAAAGATGAAACAATCGTCGTCGGTGCACATTACGATCATCTCGGCTATGGTGGCCGCGGATCACTAGCTCCTTGGACCAAAGACATCCATAACGGAGCCGATGATAATAGTAGTGGTACGTCAGCGCTATTGGAGATTGCCCAGCAACTTGCTTCACGCAAGACACCCACACGCAGACGAATCGTATTCATTGCTTTTTCAGCGGAAGAGCGTGGACTCATTGGGAGCGCACGCTATGTAAAAGAACCACTAATCGCGTTGGAGAAAACAGTTGCCATGGTAAATCTCGACATGGTGGGGAGGCTCACCGATAACAAACTCATAGTAACCGGTACGGGTACGTCAGATGTCTGGAATCCACTGTTAGACAAACTAAACGTTACCGCTAAATTTGAACTAACACGCAAGCCGGAAGGCGTTGGCCCCAGTGACCACCAATCCTTCTACCTTAAAGACATTCCTGTTTTACATTTATTTACAGGTTTACATGAGTTTTACCATCGCCCAAGTGACGATTTCAAAACGATAAACTTCGAAGGCATGAAACGTATAACCTCTTTGACAACCGAAATTATTGTGGCCGTATCACAAGCCGATAAACGACCGAATTTCAAAAAGTCTGAAAAGAAACGCAATGTTGAAAACACTGGGGGCGACCGGCCATATTTCGGCAGCATTCCCGACTACGCCGACAGTGCCGATGGTTTACCACTAACTGGGGTGGCAAAGAATGGCCCTGCTGAAACGGCCGGTATCAAGCCCAAGGATGTCGTAATCGGCCTCGGCAAATACAAGATCGGCGGAATAGAAGATTTTGACAGCGCTCTGCGTAAATTCAAAGCGGGCGACAAGGTTCCCGTTAAAGTACTACGAGCCGGCAAAGAACTGACGCTCACCATCACTCTTGGCTCACCACGCTAACACCACCCTGATCTCTCAATCACGTAAACTACCTGGCAAGGCCGGCCAGGAGTCAATTTGTGGCGGATATCGTGGTCCCCTAGCATTTTCTTCGCAGATTGGTCTTTACCCATTTGCGATTTCTCGGCAAAATACCCCAAGTTGGCGTTCAAACGAAGACAAATAACATAAGTCTTCGTCCAAAAAGTCGACCGTTAATTGTTGTTTTCCTAATAAAACAGTTTAATCTACTGACGTTTAGGGCGATTAGCATTGAACATAACAGAGAGTTTCTCACGGACGGGAAATTTCGCAATCTACAGCCATAGATGCAGCAAGGAGAGCTGATCGTGAAAAATCACCTATTATTATCTAGTTTAGCCGCCATTTGTCTTACTATCGTTAGCAGCAATACTCAAAATACCGTTGAGGCACAACAGACCCCAACCGGAACGACAGTGGCCGTCGTCGACATTGCTGTGGTCATGGAAAACAACAATAAGTTCAAATCGATGCTCGATGCCATCCAAGCGGAAATCACTCAGTTTGACAAGACGCTCGAGACTGCCCGCAAACAAGTCACTTCGATGGTGGACGAACTAAAGGGCTACAATCCTGGCACAACCGCATACTCGCAACTCGAAGAACGCATTGCGAAAATACAATCTGATGTACAAGTGCAGATGCAGATCAAACGCAAAAATGTTCTGCTAAAAGAAGCGAAGGTGTTTCATGAATGCTACACCGGCGTACAGAAGACTGTAGCTACCTTTTGCGAGCAAAATGGTATTAGCTTGGTTCTGAATTATGATAGCAAAGCGATCAATCCGCAAAGCCGAGAATCAGTACTTAAGGGAGTCAATCGCGACATTGTCTATCAACGCAGCCTCAATATCACTAAATATATTGTGGAGGCAGTCAATAAGAGCAACGCCACAGCGGTGCCTCCCAATGTCAGCAACCCTTCCACAACAGTTCCGCGTTAGAGTGCAATAAGTTTACGTAATTATAATTCGATTGCAACGTCGCCACAAAAACATGTTGGCTGGATCAAATCTGGCAGACATACAGAATGCAGATTATTAACTGACGCATGAACCCTCACCTGTCCTACAACCGAACGCAACAAACCATCGCCTCCACGGTAACCGTGGCAGGCTTCGGTTTTTGGAGCGGTGCAGATGTGACACTAGAATTTCGTCCCGCGCCAGTAGAAACGGGATTGGTTTTTTTGCGAACTGAGGAGGGCCAGGAAGTTCCAATACCCGCTGACGTACAATACCGGCAAGAAGTGCCCCGCCGTACAAATCTGCACGCCAATGGGACACACGTTGACATGGTAGAGCATGTAGTTGCGGCGCTGACAGGACTGGAAATTGACAACTGCTTTATCTGGGCCTCTACCAGCGAAATGCCGGGCGTTGATGGTTCCAGTATGCCGTTTGTTAATGCTTTATTAAACGCCGGCGTTGTTAATCAGGATAACATGCGACCAGCGATAACCATTGAGTCGACGATTCGCGTAGCGGAGAACGATGCCTGGATCGAGGTTCGTCCACCTAAAACCCCTGGTACAATGTCCCTGTCCTACCAACTGGATTACGGCAGCAATGTTCCAATCGGCCCGCAACGATTCTCCATCGATGTCTGCCCAGCGTCTTTTCAAAACGAATTGGCACCAGCTAGGACCTTTGTTCTGCAGTCAGAAGCAGATCAACTACAAGCTAGTGGACGCGGATTGCGAGTAACTACCGCTGACCTCCTCGTATTCGACGAAAACGGACCCGTTAACAATTCGCTCCGATTTGAGGACGAGTGCGTCCGCCACAAAACACTAGACATGGTCGGTGATTTGGCACTCGCAGGAACAGATCTGCACGGCGACTTCGAGGCACATCGCACCGGACATCGTCTCAATGCGGAGTTGGTACGCCAGATTTTATTCCGACACAACTTGAGTAATACATTGGCCGACAGCGCCTAAATCCACAGAAACCAACACTATGACACAAAACATATCGAAATTGGCCCAAATAGACCCTGCCGCGTCGATTGCAAACGACGTTATCATTGGGCCCTTTTGTGTTGTCGGTCCACACGTGAAAATTGGCGCGGGCACCGTACTAGACAACAGCGTTACTTTAACAGGGCATGTCTCTATCGGCCGCAACAATCATTTTTTTCCCGGCGCGGTAATTGGCGCTGAACCACAGGACATTTCCTATCAGGGCAGTCCGACGCAGGTCGTTATCGGAGACAACAACACGTTTCGAGAATATACCACGGTAAATCGCGCGACGGAGAAAGAAGACGGCATTACCTCCATCGGCAACAACTGCTATTTCATGGCCTGCAGTCACATAGCGCACGACTGTCGCCTAGGCGATTATATCATCATGGCAAACAGTGTATTACTCGGTGGTCATGTGCACGTAAGTGATCATGTCAACATTTCTGGTTGTGTAGCCGTTCATCACTTTGTAACAGTCGGAGCGTACAGCTTTATCGGTGGCATGAGTCGAGTGCTTAGGGACGTACCCCCCTATACGATCGTCGAGGGAAATTCAGCAAAAGCGCGCGCAGTGAATGTCATTGCATTAAAACGTAATAATTTTCACGCTGAGGAGATCAAAGCTCTCAACACCGCCTTCAAACTTATCTTCCGCAAACGCGTTGACAAACAAATTGTCCTCGACACACTGAACGGCAAAGAACAATTGGTGCCCAGCGTCAACCACATTCTCAATTTCATCGACAAAATGAACGACGGTCGCAATGGCCGCTCCCGTCCGGGCCGAAGGGATGCAGCATGAGTAAGCCACGCATCGCTGTTGTTGGAATAGGTCGACTGGGCGACATCCATACCGAACTTGTTAATTGTGGCGATCTGTTCGATCTTATTGCCATTGTCGAGCCCGTCGAATCCGCGCGGCTGAAAGCAACTAAGAAATTTTCCGTCCGCGGTGTAGAAGACATCTCAGAGATCATTGACCAGATCGACTGCGCAATTATCGCCACTCCCACACTCCACCACTTTGAAGTCGCACAAACATTGCTTAATGCCGACAAACATCTCCTGATCGAAAAACCCATTGCAATCGAAATTGGTCAAGCGGATGATCTGATTGCCTTAGCGGAATCCAAAGAATTGATATTACAAGTCGGACATGTTGAACGTTTCAACCCCGCATTTAGCGCGGTCGCTAAACACGTCCCTACGCCAATGTTCATCGATGCTGTACGAACTTCTAACTATTCATTTCGCTCCACAGATATCGGTGTCACGCTAGACTTGATGATTCACGACATTGATCTTATCCTATCCTTAATCGATAGTCCCATCGCCGCGATTGACGCCGTCGGTTCCGTTGTTGTTGGTCCACACGAAGATACCGCCAACGCTCGCTTAACGTTTAAAAATGGCGCTTTTGCGAATCTAACCGCGTCGAGAGTTAATTGTGAGCCACAGCGAACGATGCAAATCGAAGGAGCACAAGGTTCCACGAAAATTGATTTCCAGGCGTCAACGGCTTATACAATTGATGTAAGTGATCATGCAAACTCATTACGGATCGATTTACCCAATACAAGTGATAAAGAACTTAAAGCCCTACAGAACCGTTTTTTTGTCGACTACCTTCCGAAAACGGATATTTCCATACCTAAAGGAAATGCCATCGCGATGGAGCAAGAAGATTTCGCGACAGCGATAGTCACTGGCGGGCCGGTTCAAGTTTCAGGCCGAGACGGTCGCGATGCATTAGCTATTGCGATTGAAATTACCAATCAAATACGTAATAAAAATTCGGCGACCGCACACGCTATCAAAGGACCGCATTTCGCGACCGATACTGCCAAGACTCCAGCATAAGCGTGTGGTACTGCTTAACCCACACAATGGGATCTAAGTCAAGTCGCGATCTTCAAACATAACGAGCGCAAGCAACATAGCGATCAGACTGTAGATCGCGCAATAACTAAACGCCCAGCCGAGATATTCAAATGGCACGTCCACGCCAGCCGAGATTGCGGCTTGGATATTGAAGTGGTCTAAGTTTGGAAAAATTGTCGCAATCAGCTTTCCGAAGAATTCCACAATAGCGAATCCTGATAACGAGCTTTGTACAACTAATGGCGTCAGGTGACCCAACGCGTAAACAACCAAACAAATAGTCATGTTGGCCATCAACGGTAGTCGTGTCGAAATGGCTACACTAAGTGAAGCTATCACTACTGCTTCAAAGAATGCCAACACTAATCCAGGCACTACCCGAATCGATTCAATGAAACATAACTGCCAGTCGGGGACACCTAAGGATGTCTCGGTTGCGTCGTAAATAGGCTTATAGGACACAGCTGCGATAAATACGACACCAAAGATGATATAGACCAATGCTAACATCCAGACGATTCCGGTAAATTTCCCGATCACAAATGCGCGACGCGTCAGTGGTTTCGACAAGACCGTTAGCGCTGTACGTCCTTCGATCTCATCTGCAACCGATGTGCTAGCCGACCACAAAGCCAGGATAACGCTCAAGACAAGAATCAACGTCAAGCCCGCGTCTTTAAGCATCTTGATATCTTCACCAAACGTGTTGTAGGGTATCCAAACGAAACCTATAAGTGCGATCACGCCAATAACGACAATCAAAGTGAACAACGGTTGCGCAATTTCCGATTTATACGTAGAAAGAGCTACCGCAAACAGTCGTGGCATCGCCATCCGCTGGACTAAGTAGGTCAGAAAAAGAGCCAGAATACCAAATCCAGTTATTAAAATAGTTTCTGCTTCTACGTACGTTGTTCCTGTGCGAACATAGAATCCTATTTCGGCTGTGTTGAGTCCCAAGTTTTCAATATAGATTTTCGTAATATGTGTTTCCCGACCCAACGAAGGATCTTCTGCATCCCGCCAGGGAATCGTAAGCAACAAACTCGATCGGTTCGGATCAACCCGATAAACGTCTTCGCTGGTGATTTCTTCCAGAATAATACCATCTTCAAGCTGCTCAAACGGGGCAAACGCAACCTTGACATTCTGATTGGTGGTGATTTCCAAAGCGGCCACTTCGTTCGCATGAAAGTCAATTACGTGGTCCGATCTAGAGTCCACGGCGTTTTCACCGGCCGCCACCGAAAATTCATATTTCGTCGTGCCCGTTAGTGGAACACCCAGAGCCGCCTGCACGATTCCAGCGGGATCTTGTACCGCCAAACTTCCCACAACCCCCACGCCGCCCATAAACAACACAATTAGCAGTATCGGGTAGAGCGTACCTTCGCGGAGCACCATCGTAAATTCACGGCCTGTTCGTTTCCATGCGAGTACCACTAACGAGTACCCCGCCAACCAACATACGAAATAGAGACCAACGAAGGCGGCCAGCAAGTCGCCCCACGATTCGGCACCACCGCTATTCATCGATGGCATTTTTTCAGCGAATACCGTAAAGGGGCTTGATGCAGCACACATTAACAACGCCAATGCGGACGCCACAATCGCTGCTTTACTTGGAGTCGCGGCGAGTTGATTTAACGCCGCGACACGACTGAGCCCTTTAGATAACCCCCAACTCAAACCAATCAAGATTAAGCCTAGGATACACCCGACGCCAATGATCCACAGCGGCGTCAACCAACTTGTCAGCTTGGGAGATATTTCCAAGGCCAAAGGTGCGAAGGATCCCGCTTGATTCAACAGGTTTTGTAACATTTGGATTGATGCGTTCATTCGTCTTCCTATACGGCTCTAAATAAATATTTGATTCTTTTTGGATTTGTTTTATTTCTGCGGCAAATAATAATACGCACTCGTTACCCACTTCGTTCAGTTGTGCTTAATACAGGACGATAAATTCAGAAAACTCACCACTGGCAACCTCGATCGTCAAGTTGGTTTCCCTAATCACGCCATCCATCCGTTCCTGAACCGACGCAATAAACCGAGCAACTTCTTCAGATTCACCCTCGCTCACCATCTCTACACTCCCATCCTTTAGATTACGGACGGTGCCGCATACCTTGTAAGAACGTGCTTGCATTTTTGTTGCGTGCCTAAACCCGACGCCTTGCACACGCCCAGTAAATATCACTCGGTTCCGAACCACATTACCGTCCTTTTTTTAATCTGCAATACGACGAGTTGGTTAAAATCCGCTGCCCGTGTTATCGGCGGGACATTCGTATATGTATAATTGTCACTCACAAATATCCGAAATTGACAAAGGCACGCCCAGTACCAAGAAAAACCCGCTCCTAACAGTCTCTTTTTATGGTCTATACCAATCACAATGATATTGACGCTTCGCGGCGTGGCGCTGTACTGTTCGCTGCATGCGACAAATCCATCGATATTTCCTGCGCTTAGGCTGCGCTTTTCACCTAGAATCTGTTCCGGCCACAGCACCAGCAGATCAGCAACACGGCCTGCGCTGCCTCCTAATATATTTAGTGATGTTTCTGCTTGGAGGTTCGTGGCCGCTTGTGGCTGCCGCACAATCCGACACATTTGCAATTCCAGCGACCAATCCTAACAGGGTACTGTTACTTCGTAACGGACAGACTTTCACTGGTGCGATTACCAAATCACAGGACAAGCAAGCACATTACACCTTAATCGATGCTTTAGGCAATCAGCTGCGCTTTCCTCACGATCAAGTCGAGTTTGTGAGCGACTCGATCCTCGAAATCTATGCCTATCGTCGCGCCACACAAGTTCGCACCAATGCCCACGCGTGCCTCGCATTAGCCCAGTGGTGCATGCATTTGCGATTGTTTGATCAAGCCCAACAACAAATTGATAATGCCATCTCCCTCGACGGTCCTTCGGCGACCATCACGCTACTTGAAGTTCGCCTAAATCTGTTGCGGTCGCCGTATGTTCACCAGGCAGCACAATCAAACGGCAGGGTCGCTGCAACGAATATCGTTAGTGCTGATCAAGTCCAACAACGAATTAACGAGTTCCCCGATGGCGTTGTGTACCATTTCATCCATTCAGTACAACCCTTGTTGCTGAATCGCTGCGCACTCGCCGCTTGTCATGGACCCAATCCAAAATCATCTTTTGTGCTTTTCCGCACCTCCGCAAAACGCATTATTCCCCATCGCATCAGCCTGCGGAATTTGTACAACACTCTAGCAACGTTAGATTTAGTGCGACCAGAAAACAGTTCACTACTCAAAGCGGCCACTACGGTCCACGGACCGCAGAACCAACCTACGCTCGGTGTTGATGAATCTCAGAGAATTGCAAGTCTCGTCGACTGGGTGCGGGTCGTTGCGACGACTCCCCACTCCCTAGTTGCAAATCCTATGAAATCAGACGTGCCTCAGCAGTCGATCATGTACCAACATCGCAATTCCCAGGACGCCAAACAAATGATCCCGCCTAATTCCAAACCGACATCACTAAATCCGTCAGTTATACCCAATGGGCTTCAACAGTGGATCGAATCCCAACAACCCCAGCGAACGCGATCCGCTTTAGGGCTCGGCATAATACTACCGATAGAAATGCTAGGGCCGACTCTCGGCACTATGAAAATCGGCCCGCCACAACGCGTTAACCTCACACCCGATGTCGGTGGCAACTTTTCTCTTCCCAGCAGTCGACTTTTGCAGCAGACTCGCTGATCAACTATACCTCTGGGAAACCCGCTTACCAACCAAATACTAACTGGAGGGTCCCCGCGCCAACTACGTTAACAACTGCCTATTGGCATTCTCGTGATTTCATATCATACTAGAACCATAGTCGTGCGATACCCGATTTTGCACAACCAGCCTCTCATAGGCCGGATTGCGGTTAATATTCAATCAAAATCACCCCCTTTTCTCCGCGAAACTACCAATCGTCGGCCTGATCAACTATTATTACATCCATACGGCCTATTATCGGCACTACAAACGATATGGTTTTTTTAGTTCACTTAATACGAGAATCTTAAACAAAGATGGAACAGAAACCACAGGACCCTCAGAACCGCCCACAAAGAGGTGGCTTGCCTAGAATTTGGGTGATCGTTTTTATCATCCTGTTAATCAGCATGTTTGTGTTTCGCACACCTAGCCCAACCAAGGTGCGTTATAGTGATTTCCGCGAATATTTGACACTAGCGGCAACGAGTAAAAACGATCACACCACGATAATCGATCGAGGAGATATCAAGCTCGTCGAACTAGCCACTTCCCACTTTGCCACCGTCACGTTTAAAAAAGAGAAAACGGTAACAAGCATCGACGGAGAGGAAGTTCACGAACAACTAACGATTCAAGTTGATATCCCTCCAAACGATAGTTCACGACGCCAATTAGAACAACTGCTCGAAGGAAACGTCGGCGGCGACATCAAACTCCGTTCTGTCGATTACGTCTACCTCCCACCTGACGACACAGCGTCGTTTCTGTTATTGATCGCTGTCATGCTTCCTATCGTGATATTGGTTTTCTTTTGGATCTCCTATCGTCGCAGTCAAAGTCAGTTCATGGGGGGCGGGTTCTTGTCAGGATTTGGCAAGAGTACCGCTAAACGATATGACAAAGACGAACATCCTATTACATTCAAAGACGTAGCAGGACAAAAAGCGGCCAAGGCGGATTTATTAGAAATCGTGGAATTTTTGCAGTCGCCCGAGAAATACCAGAAGCTCGGTGGTAGGGTGCCCAAAGGCGTCCTCTTGAACGGACCTCCAGGAACCGGCAAAACATTGTTAGCAAAAGCCGTAGCCGGAGAAGCCGGCGCACCGTTCTTCTCAATCAACGGCTCGGAATTTATTCAAATGTTCGTCGGCGTTGGTGCTAGTCGAGTCCGGGACCTATTCCAACAAGCCAAAGAAGCCGCTCCGGCCATCATCTTCATCGACGAAATCGACGCCGTAGGTCGCCAACGGGGCGCCGGAGTCGGTGGCGGACACGATGAACGAGAACAAACACTCAACCAGATTTTGAGCGAGATGGATGGATTTTCCACCACTGATTCAGCAATCGTAATCGCCGCTACAAATCGCCCTGACGTTTTAGATCCAGCACTACTGCGACCCGGCAGATTCGATCGGCATGTAACGGTGGGATTACCCACACAAAAGGGTCGAGCAGGCATTTTCAAAGTCCATGTTCGTGAAGTACCGTTATCCGACGACGTCGACCTCGATCGATTGGCGGCGGGTACAGTCGGACTTACTGGTGCGGATATCCGTAACATGGTTAATGAAGCTGCCTTGTGGGCGGCCCGACACGATAAAACGTGCGTCGACATGACTGATTTCGACTATGCACGCGACAAAATCCTCATGGGCGCAAAACGCGAAGAGGTGCTAACTGCCGAAGACAAGGAAAAGACAGCCTACCACGAGGCGGGGCATACACTCGCTTCATGGTTCCTCAAAGGTGCGGATCGGGTGCATAAAGTGACGATCATACCCCGTGGGCGATCGCTCGGCTCAACGCAAATGTTACCCGAAGAAGATCGAGTATCCATGTCACAGACGCAACTTGAAGCACATCTCGTAGTGCTACTTGCTGGTCGGGCAGCCGAACATCTAATTTATGATGAGACAACCGTTGGCGCAGAAAACGACTTGGAACGTGCGACCTCAATGGCTCGACGGATGGTCACGCGTTGGGGAATGAGCGAAAAACTCGGGCCCGTTAACTACAAACTCTCAGATGAAGACCCCTTTTTAGGACGAGAAATTCACGCACAGCGACAATTCAGTGAACACACGATGGAGTTGATTGACGAGGAAGTTACGCTTTTTCTACACCGCGCTTCCCAACGAGCGGGTGAATTCCTAGTCGAGTATCGCCAACAACTTGAAACCGTCACCCGCGCATTACTTGAACGTGAAGAATTATCAGAAATGGACCTTATCGAAATCATCGGCCCCTCGGCGCACCCCATGCCTGAGCCTCTTTCTGAAAACGCAACGACTGACGACAGCGAGAACTCGTCAAAACACGCTGGCGAACAAGACGACACCAATCCTGCTGATGAAATCACCCCCGCCTCGGCCCAACCGCAACTCGCCGCGTCCCAAGATGCTGTTGACACGACGCAAGTGCCCTCCGAGCAAATTACCAGCGCAATAGACTCTAATGAAACGGATAATTCAGACACCACGGGTCCGGCGACCACGTGAAAAACATCTTGATGCTTTACTGTGCTAGAGGTGTGTTCGATGGCTAAAAACAAAAAGTCCAAAAAAATCCGCACGGCCCTTAAGAAAAGACATCAAACCCGCCAACGAACTGGAAATCTTACCCGAGAATTCCAACAACACGGTTTTGAGGACGAGTCGCCGGAAAAGAGAGAACGTGTTTCTGGCAAAGGAGACCTCACACGGCACCGAACAGTCGTCGGCGTTGCGGCGGACGTTGACGACACCGGATTGCAAGTTCACCTAAACGTTAATGATGTCAATACGATTACAGGACGTGTGTTGCGAGTACATGGTCTCGAAAGTGTCGTACTTGCCGACAGCGGAGTTGAATATCGTTGTGCCATCCGCGGACTCTTAAAAAATATGGATACCGACCAACGCAACGTTGTTGCCGCGGGGGATCGAGTAACCATTCGACCGGAACAGGTCTCCGGTTCAGACAACACACAACAAGGACTCATCGTTCGCATCGAACCTCGCTACGGTGTAATCAGTCGCACAAGCAGAGGACAACAACACGTCATCGTCACCAACGTTGATCAAATTGTGATTGTCGCGAGTCTTTCCGAACCGGCGCTCAAACCCAATCTTATCGATCGGTTTCTTATTACAGCCGAACGCGTGGGCTGCGACAGTGTCGTCTGCCTAAACAAAACCGACTTGATCGATCCCGCTGAATTGCAACCTCTAGCTGGAGTTTACGGTCAACTTGGGTATCATACGCTGTTCAGTTCCGCGACCTCTGGACAGGGCATTGAAGAACTTCGTACGCTATTAAAGCACAAGCAATCAGTGATTGTCGGGCAATCGGGCGTGGGGAAGTCGTCGCTGTTAAATGCGATCGATCCCCACCTTAAACTTGCCACTGCACATGTTAGTAAGGATAATCAAAAAGGTAAACATACGACCACAGGCGCTTCACTGAATGCGATACGATCCGGCGGTTTCGTTGTTGATACCCCGGGAATCCGGCAATTCCAACTCTGGGACGTCATTGCTGAGGAAGTAGCCGGCTTCTATCGTGAAATTAGACCATTCATCAATCAGTGCAAATACCCGGATTGCAGCCATGTTCACGAAAGACAATGCGGCGTCAAGCATGCCGTTGCCGACGGACTAATTGACTTGCGACGTTATGATAGTTATTGTCAAATACGAGAAGCGGACGATTCCATACGATGACCGTACGTCGATAATTGCACCAAAGGACACCACCCCTATGCGACCAATGAAATACCGCTTTTTTTGCTTAGCGTTACTGTTAACAGGGTCTGCCGCACTCACTCCGCCACTAAGAGCCAACCCGCCCAATATCATCGTGATAATGGCTGACGACTTAGGGTATGGTGACTTGTCGAGCTATGGTGCGAAGGACGTGCAATCGCCACATATCGACCAACTCATAAAGCGCGGCTTAAAGTTCACAGAATTCTATGCAAATTGTCCCGTTTGTTCTCCAACACGCGCATCATTTATTAGCGGGCGTTACCCTGAGTTAGTCGGTGTGCCTGGGGTTATTCGTACCCACCCTGAAAACAGTTGGGGTGAATTGAGCCTCGGCATCCCCACCGTCGCCTCGCAACTCAAGAAGGCTGGATACCACACCGCGCTCATCGGCAAATGGCACCTTGGACTCGCCGAACCTCATTGGCCCAACAATCGTGGCTTCGACTATTTTCACGGATGGCTCGGCGACATGATGGACGATTACTACACCCATCGGCGCCATGGGATTAATTACATGCGTCGCAACACGGTGACCATCGACCCGCAAGGTCATGCGACAGACCTATTTACTCAATGGTCATGCGACTACCTACGACAGCGTGCAAATGATGAAGATCCCTTTTTTCTGTCACTCTGTTATAACGCCCCCCATACCCCCATCCAACCGCCCCCGTCCTGGTTGAAAAGAGTGCAACAGCGCGAACCCAACATTTCAGTGACGCGCGCCAAATTGATCGCTTTAATCGAACACATGGACGATGGTGTTGGAAAAATACTCACCACACTCAAACAGACCGGATTGTCCGACAACACCGTTATCGTCTTCACTTCAGACAACGGCGGCCAATTAAACGTCGGCGCCAACAATGGGAATTTACGCGACGGCAAACAAAGCATGTACGAAGGGGGACTAAAGGTTCCAACATGCATCGTCTGGTCAAACATAATCCCCGCCAATACCTCCACCGATCGCCGCGCGCTGACAATGGATATTTTCCCGACATTGTGCCAAATAGCAGAGATAGATATTCCCGCTACTGTCGACGGAATATCCCTCTTGCCAACTTTGCTTGGCAAGGCCCAGATAACAGACGATCGCGATTTTTTTTATCACCGTCGGGAAGGTGGTACTCGATACGGGGGGTTTACGACCAACGCCATCCGCCGGGGTGAGTGGAAACTTTTACGCAATACTCCGTTTTCGCCTCTTGAACTCTACAATATAAAAACAGACCCACTCGAACAGACCGATCTCGCCAAAACAAATCCCCAGCAATTTCGGGATCTTTCCGCAGCGCTGCGAGTTCAAATTCAACGGGGCGGGGCAGTGCCTTGGCAACCCACGCAGCTAAAATCCGAATAAAGGTATTTTTCAATGTTGTTATATTGTCATCTATTCATTCCCCCCAACGGACGAATTGTTGACGAACCTAAACTTCACGTACAATTGTCGCGGCTACGCCCGCCTGCTTTCGTCGTTCACCTTTTTTGCGACGTTGACAAGTAACGGCCCAGCGAAATCCTGTTGTTTTTAATATATCGAACATAACCAGAGACCTTAAACTCCCCCCAGTATTCCTAGTTATCCCGAACACTCCCCCCGATACTAGCGTTGCCCAACCCAAGATTAGCCTTGACTGGAATACAGCATCGGTTGAAAATTTGAGTAATGTCGCGTCAGCCACAAAATGCCAACCCGTAGCTATTTTGGGGCCTTGTCACCCACGTTTTCACTCATAATATCTTAGGCTTTTTCACTGTGGACGAATTTAGCAAGACCGACTCGCGATCCGCTCCGGATGACAGTCCATCTGGATTACCGGCGTCCGACAAACCTGCCGCAGGTTTAACTCAGCCTGGACAATCTAAGCCGGTTGAAATCACCGATGATTCCGCTACTCGCGCTTTACCGGTAAATGCCAACGTTGATTTTTCGGAACATCGCCAGACGGTGATTTCTCCCACCAACACCGGCCAGGCCCAGCCAAAGAAACAGACATCTGCAGACGTAGGCCGTGCCCTTCAAGGCGCTCAACTGGAGCATTTCCACCTCGAGGAATTCGTCGGCGGTGGCGGCATGGGCGCCGTATTCCGCGCCACGGATGAAAAGCTGGGACGTACGGTGGCTGTAAAAGTTCTGTCTCGAAACCGCAAAGATGTGGACTCACTACGACGTTTCAGAATCGAGGCACAGAGCGCTGCTCGCTTGGATCATCCCAACATAGCTCGGGTATTTTATGTAGGCGAAGATGACGGCTGGAATTTTATTGTTTTTGAATATATCAGTGGCATTAACATCCGCGAGTTGGTGTCCCAACGGGGACCACTGCCGCTGCAGGATTGTTGGTCATATGTATTACAAGTTGCTGACGCTTTGACGCATGCATCAGAACGCGATATCGTCCACCGTGACATCAAACCCTCAAACATCCTCGTGACTTCGGATGGAACCGCCAAATTGGTGGACATGGGGTTAGCTCGCTTCCACCAACTTGACTCGGATAACTCAGATGCGACTGCTTCCGGCGTGACTCTTGGTACATTCGATTACATTTCTCCCGAACAAGCTCGTGACCCGCGCAATACGGACGTGCGTGGCGACATCTATTCATTGGGTTGCACCTTATATTACATGCTCACCGGATTCGCGCCGTATCCGGCCGGTACGGTCCTCCAAAAACTGTTGAGCCACTCTGGTGATCCAGTTCCAGATCCCCGCGTGTACCGTGAAGAACTTGACGACGGTACCGTGCGCATCCTGCACAAGATGCTTGCTAAGCAACCGAGCAATCGATACCAAACTCCCCCAGAGCTAATTGCCGACGTCGTCACAGTTGGACAACAACAGGGCCTTACACTTTCACATGCTGGTCATATTTGGCCGTCGCAGCGGTCCCGACCGGACTTCTCATTCGCCAAACACGTTCCCTGGATCGCGCCTGTGCTACTGCTATTGCTAACAGTGCTTGGTGTAAGCCAATTTGCGCCAAACGATCCTCCACTCATCGTGGCTGAACCGACGTTCAGCACCGCGCCCTACATTGTGCCTGAGGCTGCCGCGGAGAGCAAACCGGCGACGACCGGCGACGGCATCCCACCGACGAGCACCACTCCCGAGTCGCCCGCTGCCGGACTCAATGGCGAAGAAAATCGGACCGATAGCGAGACAACTGAGCCCGGCGATACAACTCAGTTAGTTACGCTCTTAGTCGGATCATATAAGACACCACTCGCAACAAATGAACTCGCTGTTGAAACTTTTACTGAAGCACTCTCACTGGTTCAAGAAAACGCCCAGATCGCCATTGTCGAATTGATCGGTCACCATGAAATTTCGTCCATGGCATTACAGTTATTAGATCGCCAATCCCGACCAATTACGTTTCGCGGCAACGGAAATTCTCGTTCATTAATCGACGTGCAACTTACTGCCAGACAACTTGAAACAAATTCTCCACAGTTCCTCCACTTTTCCCACGGTAACATTTCCTTTATAAATCTCGAATTTCGATTTCATCTCTCCCCAGAATTTCGGCAACAGTGGTCGATTTTCCAACTCGACGACGTAGCCTCGCTACGATTTGAGAATGTGGTCATCTCAGTCATTCCTGCCGCCACCGACAATCGCTATATCCAAATCGCTGTTTTTGATTATGTAACCAGTCCGGCCAGCGAAAACAGGTCCGACGAAGATCCCGTTTCAACAAACCGCGACCCGCCCACATTATTCTTGAACAATTGCATCATTCGAGGTCCGGTGAACTTCATACGAACCACGCCGACACAAGCACTCAAGGCGACGTGGCATAATGGTTTATTCGTATCCTCCGATTGGTTCCTGCAACTGCCTAGCGTATCAAACACCAAGGCAGGCACCTCGTCGCCGATCACAGCAGGCGACGACCCTATATCCCTGACGGTCAATCTGGAGCAAATGATAGTCTCGGCAACACCCGGAATACTACGGGTTTATAACGACACAAACGGGGCGGGGCGGGGCCTACCTCCAGTGATAGATTTTACTATGAAACGGTCTATTTTTGTGACGGCACCTGGCAATTCAATAGTTAGACTCGACCAAATCGTATCCAATGACGAACCACCTTACCGCCCCACCTTGCGAGGCTCTGATAATTGTTACCAAAACACCATGCTGATGCTTATTGAACACTACCGAAACGACTTCATGCAAACCACCCAACTAACTATCAATGAATTGGTCGACGAACCTCTTTACCCCGAAAACGACTGGTTTCAACAACAGAACATTTTGCCGACTAGCCTTATTACTTGGCAAGCAACCCCCGTCCCACCCATCACCACACCCGACTATTTACAAACACCCAGGCACTACCAATTGCTAGACTACCAGGCGGAGTTGCCCGGCTTCAATTATCAACTGCTCCCCCTAGTTGAGTAATTTTCCGACCATTTCCTAAGGATTCAATTTATCAATACGTCGTATCGCACAACTCCTGATATTCAGTCAACCATGCCCTCCGGAATCCCCTACATAGTGGGAAACGAAGCTGCCGAGCGTTTTAGTTTTTATGGCATGAAATCCATTTTGATGGTATTCTTGACCTCGCATTTTGTCAGCGTCTCGAGCAAAACATCGTTCACCGGTGAGTTGATGACGCCGCAGCAAGCCGAAAATCTTGCCACCCAGTGGATTCACACGTTCGGAATGTGGGTCTACCTGTTACCCATTGCCGGCGCCATTCTGTCAGACTGGCTATTTGGAAAATATCGAACCATTCTCTGGCTCTCAATAGTCTATTGTCTCGGGCATTTGGTGTTGGCCCTTGGTGAATACGCTGATCAAACCTACTGGGGAATGATTATCGGATTAGGCCTCATCGCAGTCGGCGCAGGCGGGATTAAGCCTTGTGTAACTTCTCATGTCGGCGACCAATTCGGACCGGGAAATAAACATCTGTTATCCAAGGTGTTTAGTTGGTTCTATTTTTCGATTAACCTCGGTGCCTTTACCTCAACAATATTGACCCCCTATATCTACGAAAAAACCCATGAAGTGTATGGAGGGGCCATCGCATTTGGAATCCCTGGAGTGCTGATGGGGATTGCGACATTCATGTTCTGGGTTGGGCGCAAGCATTTTGTGCACATCCCCCCCAGAGGTACAGAATTCTGGACGGGAACGTTTAATCAGGCGGGCCTCAAATCACTGGGAAACCTGTTGCCAGTGTTCTTGTTGATTTCCATTTTTTGGAGTTGTTTCGACCAGACCGCGTCGCGTTGGGTCGCGCAGGCCAAACAAATGGATCCGATGGTTTTCGGTTTCGAAATATTGCCCTCCCAAATGCAGGCCGTCAATCCAATTCTGGTTTTGCTGTTCATCCCCCTTTTTACCTACGTACTTTATCCGGCAATGAACAGTCTTTTTCCTCTAACACCGCTGCGGAAAATGAGCATTGGCTTCTTTCTGACCGGATTGGCATTTTCCGCCAGCGCCTATATCGAACACACTTTAACATTGGGAGAACACACTCACGTCCTCTGGCAAATTGTGCCCTATATAATTCTCACAGCCGCTGAAATCATGGTTTCCATTACGGCGCTCGAGTTTGCCTATACGCAAGCGCCTAAATCCGCCAAAGCCTTAGTGATGTCTCTGAATTTAGGGGCTGTTTCGCTCGGTAACGCGGTCACGTTAGTCGTTAACCAGCAAATACTCTTGCCCGATAACACATCGAAGTTGCCCGGTGCTAATTATTACCTCTTCTTCGCCGCTCTCGTGGTCGCGGCCGGAGTCCTGTTTGTTCTTGTAGCTACCTTATACCGGGGCACTACGTACATTGAGGGAGAAGAGCCAGAATCCACCGAAATTAACGCGTGGTAACTTCACCCCGCTTGACAAGCATTAAATCGCCAATTATTCTACCACAAGCGTTTAATTGATAATTTCTATTTGACTAGCTTACCTAAACGGTAATTATTAACGTGAAAACCCCTAGCAAAGTTAGTTAACACAAATTACGCACGCCCTACCGTATAGATCCCACCTTTAAGAAACCCTCTTACACGCGTTTAACATTTATAATGGAGACACCAATGAAAAGCTTAGCGCTATTACTCACAGTCACATTTACAGCACTTTTCTCAACCACATCCGATGTTCAAGCGGTTCCCGCTTTTGCTAAGGCTTTTAAAGCACGGGTAACTGACGAATCTAAAAATGCCGATTTCGTAGCAGCCGTGACTGCAGCTAAATGTAATATTTGCCATTTTGCGACTCCCGAGTCGAAGTCAAAGAAACAAAAAAATGACTTTGGCAAAGAGCTAGGCAAACATTTGTCCAAAAAGAATTACACTTCAACACGCATCCGCGAAGAAGCTGCAGCAGTGGCCAAAGAGTTCGATGCAGCGTTCAGCAAAGTCATGGCGGCTAAGAACCCTAGCGGGGCTACATATCAGTCGAGAGTTGATGCTGGAAAACTACCCGGATCCGTCAATGAAAAATAAGCGGAAATAATTTAAATTTCAATAAACCAAAACGGGGGTGCCACACGGCTCCCCCGTTTTGCGTGGTAATCAGCATAGTGGATAAGCGCCCGCGGTAAGCTACCTCAATTTAGCCCTTCAACACAATCGACAATCGGTGCTCGAAACTCTCTCCGGGCGCAAGGACCTGCAGTCCCTCATCATCTCCCGCAAATCCAAAACCCCCTGGAACCAGTGTGCAGGGCTCGATACAAATTGCCTCGCGATGCGGCGGAATATATACAACACACGCGTCGCAATGGTGATCCCACGTCAACGTCATTGTTTCTCCAGCGGATTGATTAACAATCGCTGCTGTGGCCTGTCCATTCACAAATACCATATCGCTAAAGACATCATCCAGTTGCAAATCGCGAATCGCTATGCCAGCGCGGAACTGTTCATGTCGGTCATTGGCACACTTCGTCGCTTCGTCGCCAACGGTTAACATATTATCCAGTTGCCAATGCGACTCGGCCGAAAATTGCAGCAAACATCTCCCAGTCGCCGCTACGTCACTCGGTAAACGAAAATATGCATGTGTTCCTAATCCACATGGAAGTAATTCGCTCCCTACATTTTCAACATGATAACGCGCATCGAGCCCAGTCGTTTGCAAACTGTAGCAACAACGAATCCTGAAGTCGCTGGGCCATTGTTTTGCTAATTCCGGCGCATCAAGTGAAGCCTGAAATTCGCCAGTCACTTCAGACGACTGTCGGTCCACCACACGCCAGGCTCGGTCCAACACAAACCCATGGATTGCGTGGCCCAACCCGTCATCGTTCGGTAATGAATAAACGCGATTATTCCAGGTAAACGTGCTGCCGGACAACCGACCTGGAAATGGGAACAATATTGGGATACCAGAACCCGATGGGCGCGCGATTCCCTGCTCAATATCAGAATGGGCCCAAAGCACTTCATTGCCAGCAACGGCCAGTTGGAACAGATTGAAGCCGAACTCTGGCAGGACACTTGCGCTGCAAGTTCCACTAGCGTCTCGCAACATTTAGGCTCGCAATCGCCAACATAGCTAACTCAAAATTGAAACCGCTGTCATACAACTAAAAAGGGCGATCAAAGTAGTCACCGCCCGAACTACCGCCCGCGGGTCAATTTTACCTGACCGTAATGCGGTCCATTGTTGTATTTGCAATAGCAACAGACACATGCCGCCACCAAACAAAGCGGTCACCATTACGTCACCACCCATGACGGATTGCGAATTTTTCATTGTCATCAATGCCATGATTCCAAAAACAATTTGGGCGACAAGCAAAATCAGGATATGGCGAGCGGTCCAACTTACGGTTCGTACCGCTGTCTCGCAAGGGACGCCGGATGTAACGTGTGCATACCGTAATGCTAACACGGCAACATAGGCAAAAGAAATCATCAACATACTGACTACAACATGTAACCAACGCGCGAGCATACTACTGGAAAAAGCGTATTCATAAAACTGTTGCCGGCTTAGTTCCGTCCCCGAGGATTCCAGTGCATCGACAACCTCTCTCGGAATTTCATGCACAAGCATAAAGATAATCGGGAAATGGTAAAGTAAATTCGTCGTTGCGAGAACTATCAGCAACGACCTAAACAAAAAAGGCCTCAAGCCGTCGGGCCGTTTTGACCACCATCGATGTGTAATCAACAACAAAACACATGAGAAGACCCACTCAATTCCTGCATAAATAAAGCGACTTTTCAGAACATGGCAACGCTGGTGGAAGTCATCATCCCAGACTATACCGGCAACAATCAAGCCAAATACGGAGCCGACAATTAACGCTACATTCGCGTGCCGACTAAGCGTCGTTCCCAAAGTCCAATATGTATCACGTTCCAACATGTCCTTGCGATTGAGTTGTTTCGCGTTGAGGGCAATACACAATAACGGTCCCGCAGCCGCTACTGCAATCACGAGCAAGTGCATTACCTGACCTAAGATATGAATTATCTGCAAGAAAACATGCCTCCGTACTACCACTGTGTTCTAAAGATGTATCGACATTCCACAGCGATACCTTTTACGAGTTATTCACACAATAGTCGTTCATACAACTGATCGTTGAAACCTACGATAAAATGGTCGCCTGATAAAATCGCGGGCGCGCGTAAATTGCCTGTTGGTCCCAGTACTGATTTCTGAACGGTAGCCAGCGTAATTTTGTCGGCTGGGAGTTCAATCGTTACTACTTTTTTCCCCCGTATGGCATGGACGATCGTCGCGCTGCCGATAACCCGCGTAAGCTCTGAAGCGCCAAATGAGACCTTCCGCGCGTTGTCAATTGTTAAGGGTGTTAGACCAGCGTGTGCAAGAAACTCTTGCGATTTAATGCAGGTCGCTCAGCTTGGTCGGTGGAAATACCAATCAACTTGTGCCGTCATAATACAAATTTCCTTCAGCGATGTTCGACTGCGCGTGGGTAAAAAAACACGCAGACAAGCACCCCAGTCCGCGTGTTTCAGATTACTAATAATTACTGGGCTACCAGCCACCGCGGCCACCGCCGCCACCGCCGCCACCGCCGCCGCCGCCACCGCTATTGCCGTAGCCACCACCGCCACCGCCACCACCGCCGCCACCACCGTAACCGCCACCACCACCGCCGCCACCACCATCGCGTGACGGACGATCTTCCCGCGGACGAGCCTCGTTGACCGTCAAATTACGGCCTTCGAATTCGGATCCATCGAGTTCTTCGATCGCTTTTTCAGCTGAATCTTCATTGTCCATTTCGACAAATCCGAATCCTTTACTGCGACCCGTGTCGCGGTGTTGGATGACTTGAGCTCGTGATACATCACCAAACTGTGAAAACAGCGATTCAAGATCACCACTCCCCACACTGTAACTAAGATTGCCTACGTAAATATTCTTCGCCATTATTAATTCCTCAAAGACATGCATTTCGACTCAAACTTGCATCCTTGAGCCTCTAAAAACTGTTACTAATCGGCCAGCGACCATGCAAGGTCGCGAAACCACCTCTAGGTTGAATATATCAAAAAAACCTGCACTTGTGCGCAATTGAAACTTTTTTTTCGGATTTGTTACGACCCGCTTAGCCTGACATAAACGCCGGCCACTCTATCGCAATTATGAGTTGATATACTCAGAACCTTTCACCGGAATGAGCGGTCGACTTGCATCCACTAAAAATCCTGCGGCGGATGACACACAGAGCACACCCGCGCACACGAGAAACATAAAATCCCAGCTATATTCTATCGAGACATAGGCCAACAAAGGTCCCGAAACTGCCGCTCCAAAATTTCCAAACATATTGCCAAATCCTAATACCGATCCAACGTATTTACCGCCAACGTCTTGCGTGAACGCCCAGACCGAGGGAACTGCAAAATCCACACTAAAAGCCACAATAGCCATCATCGCCGTAATTGACCAAGGGTTTTCCAATAGCGGGCATACAGCAAACGCTACGGCGGCACACAAGGCACCCCCTCCCCATGGCAAGGCACGAGCACGACGTAAACCGCGTCCATCTCTTGCCATGAAATCCGTAAACATCCCGCCGAGTAGCATTCCAAAGAAACCTACAATTAGCGGAATCGTCATAGCAAAACTACGCTCCATAATCGACAAGTTATGCTCTTCCATCAAAAATGCTACAAACCAAGTGACTATAAAGAGCCAGGCGACATTAATGAAAAATTGACTCATTGCCGAATACCACATACTTGGGCAACCTAAGATTTCCTTAAGTGGAAACGGCTCAGTCTTTCTTGTCTCCCCGGTTGGCCCCTGAATAAGTTCCAACTCCGCCGCATTGCACCAACCATGTTGAGCCGGTGAATCTCGCATAACGAACCAAACGATCGCCGCAACTGCTATCCCAAAGGCACCGTATATATACAACACATACCGCCAACTAGAAACATAAACCCCTTGGATTTCAATAGAATAGATTGACTCCAACAGAAACCGATTAAACTGTGTCGATTCATCCGTCGTCAAAATCTCACCGTTTTCCAAACGAGCAACACATTTGGCACAGTAGCGATTCAAGCTTTTCATGCTGGCAAATGCTTCCGCATTGTAAAACGCCGCGTTATTAATAATCCCATTGAACCCTTCAGCCAACACAGCTTGGTCTGCTAAATTGACAACATATTTGTCCTCCCGCATACGTTCACTCATCTCTGCAAGTGAGCTCGGCATCTTTTCTTTTAGGTATAACAAATGGCTTGGCATTTTCGTTGTCTTAGCGTTATCGTCATCGTTGGAAACTGCATCGACGGTGCTTGAATCTTCAAAACCGCGGGGGTAGATTTTCCCAACAACCGCCGCCGGGTCCAATATCTGGTTTGCTTGATACGTATATTCCTTATCTGCCGGCACTAGATTGACCAGAAGAAATGCTGTCAGCAACGGCATCACCGCGCCACCGATTCGCCCGCCAAGTGCGACTAAGCTACTTGCACCGCCACGCCCAGCGGCGGGAATCCAGCGACTGATTACATTAGATCCAGTGGGGAACGCACCGGCTTGACCCAATCCAAATGCACCGCGCATCGCCAACAACATTACCAATCCAGTCACCATCCCGATCATTGCCGTGAAAAAAGACCAAACCAATATGTACATTGGCAACATTAATCGGGGCCCAAAGCGATCGGTCAACCAACCGGCGGGCATCTGACCCAAAGCATAAAACCAGAAAAAAGCACTGATACAATAACCCGTCTGAATTTTAGTCAGTCCGAGATCTTGTCGAATGTACGGCTCGGCAACTGAAAAGGAAAGCCGATCAATATACAATAGCACGCCCATGAGCATGCATACGGCAATAATCGCGTAGCGTGCGAAACTAGGTTTCTTGTCATTGTTAGCCATCGAGTCTATCCCCATTTTTTGGATTTCCAGTTATCACTTAAGCACGTTTCGTCCGAAATACCTACACTTGATAGATACGACAAAACACCCCCTGCTTCTCTACGAGTTCTTCATAAGTTCCCTGCTCGACGACTTTCCCTTTGTCTAAGACTATAATGCGACTGGCAGTTCGAATCGTTGCAAGGCGGTGCGCGACAATCAATACAGTCCGACCTCTTGCTGCTCGCTGAATTGCTAGGCGTATTGCCGCCTCGGTTTCTACATCAACCGCGCTCGTCGCCTCATCTAACACCAAAATCGCCGCGTCCTTTAACAACGCTCGCGCGATGCCCACTCGTTGTTTTTGCCCGCCTGACAACCGAACTCCGCGTTCACCCACGATAGTATCGAGCCCATCAACAAACGACTCCACGAATTCCATCGCATCCGCCTGCTTGATTGCTGCTAACAACTCCTCTTCGGTCGCCGCGGCCTTGCCAATCAATAAATTCTCTCGAATACTCCCCTCAAACAAAAACATCTCCTGGGGAACCATTGCAATCTGACGACGCAGGTAGTCCAGTGGCAACTCACGCACGTCAACGCCACCCACACGCACCGCACCTTGGGTCACATCATGAAACCGCACAAGTAACTGACAAACAGTCGATTTACCGACGCCGGTTTCCCCGACGAGGGCCACAATTTCGTTTTGCGCTATACTAAACGTGGCACCGGCGAGCACAGACTCATCCACTTGATAAGAAAACCCAACGTTGTCAAAGGTTATATCGTAACGGGGATCCGAGGGAACTCGCGCGTCGACCGCATCGACAATATCTGGTCGGGCATCCAGCAACTCAAAAACTCGTGTTGCACTCGCCGCTGCTTTTTGAATATGGTCGGTCATCGTCGCCAGACGCAAGAAGGGCAAAAAAATCTGGCCAAGGTACATTAAAAACACCACGAGATCAGGAGTAGAAACTTGCAACTGCGGATGGGAACCTGCGGCGACCATCCACGAACCCGCGGAAATGACACATACGATTCCCGCACCACTAAACACTTCTACCACACCTGCGGGTACCAACGACCACTTATTGGCATGTACAATTTTGTCCCGATAATCCTTACTTTGAAATTGCAACCGTGCCGCGGTTGCCTGATACGCCTGAAAAGTTTGAATCACCTTAATGCCGTTCAAGAAGTCGCTCATCAGTGCCGAGACGGTCGCAAACTGTTTTCGCACATGTCCCCAGTAGTTACGAGTTCTTTTACGAAGCACATACATAACAATAGCGAGAAACGGCAATGGAACCAATGCGACGAGCGCCAGTTGCCAATTAATAATCAACAAAACAACGCTCATAGTAGTCGGGATCACTATCGCCAAAACAGTCTCGGGGATTCCGTGAGCAATAAAATCCTCTATCGCGTCCACGTCGCCGATACTGCGTGCCACCAAGTTGCCAGAATGCCGACGATTTAAATACGCCGGCGACATTGTTTGCAAATGAGCATATACTCGATTGGTAAGGCGATGTAACGTGTTATAGGCAGCTATATGTGACGAGAGTCCATAGCAGTACCGCATCGCGCCTCGCGCAACATATACACTTGCGGCTAGTATAGCCAACATGCTGAAGTTTCCGGGTTCCGATCCCGGTTGAAGCCATACGAGCATTTCCCGAACTAACAACGGGGGCAGGATCCCCAAACAAGTAAACACCAATCCGCAAAAAACCGACAACACGATCAGTCGCCGGTCGGATTCCAACACATCCCATATTTGTTTTATAAACATCTAAGCAATGTACATGATTTCTCTCCTCGGTGCGATCTGCCGGACAACATGCTTCCCAAACAGTTCTCTCGCGAAGCCAACTTTGTGAAAGCGCCCGATCGAAAAGTTGCTAGTGCTTGGACCGCGCGGTATAATCGAAATTACACAAACCAATCACCACCGAAGTTTCCTCAATGCCCGAACAATGAACTTTCCCGCTGACCAATATATACGTCACACAGCGTCGTCACTGGCAATTGGATTGTGCTTCGCACTAACCTCGTCATTTTCCCATGCTACCGCACCCGACGAATATTTCGAAAAACACGTGCGTCCATTGCTCGTCCATCACTGCTATGAATGCCACAATGCGGACTTAGCTGAGGCCAATCTACGCCTCGACACCAAAGCCGGTTGGCAAGCGGGCGGGAAAAGTGGCCCTGCAATCGTCCCGCACAAACCAAGTGCAAGCCTATTGATTCGGGCGATAACCGACACTAACAATACCCGACTAATGCCGCCAACGGATGCCGATAACCCGCTCACAGAATTGCAAATAGAGATCCTCACAACTTGGGTCCGTTCGGGCGCTTTTGATCCACGAGAAGGCAAAACAACCGAAACAGCAATTGACATAGCTGCTAAAACCCACTGGGCCTTTCAACCACTTTTGCCACCCAAACTGCGATCCAAACTCCATCCCATCGATGAACTTGTTTCACGTCAACGACGACAAGCGAAGATCATGCCCGTGGGCCCAGCAACCACGCAGGATCTCATACGCCGTATGACCTACGACCTGCATGGCTTACCGCCTACTGCCACGCAACTTGAAACACCGGCAAACGAGATCCAACAACTTGTCTCGCAATTGCTCAGCTCGCCTCGATATGGCGAACGATGGGGACGACATTGGCTGGACGTCGCTCGATATTCCGACGCCAAAGATGGTGTGCTAATGTACGGCGATGCACGCATACGACCTTTTGCCTACACCTATCGGGACTATGTTATACGCGCATTTAACCAAGACAAACCGTGGGATCAATTTATACGGGAACAATTGGCTGCAGATCAATTAAACTTGCCTGACCACTCTCCCGATCTTGCAGCCATGGGCCTACTTACACTAGGTCGATTATTTGACGCGAACATTCATGACGTGATAGACGATCAGATCGACGTCGTCAGCCGGGGATTTCTTGGGCTAACTACCGCCTGTGCACGCTGCCATGACCATAAATTTGATCCGATTCCGACGGCGGATTATTATTCGATGTACGGGATTTTTGCCAGTAGCGAAGAACCCTTCTTGCGTCCCCGCATAGCGGATATCACGACAACGAATAAAGCGTTTGAAGACAAATATCAACAAAAACTACAACAGATCAAAGAACGGCAATCCTTTTTGTATCAGCGGACATTAACCGAAGTTCGCGGTCGCACAACTCAACATTTTGTTAAGGTCGCAACGACTGAACCGGATAATGCCGAGACCACAATATTTTTTCTTTCGTTAACGCCGGACCAACCACGGCCAAGTATCACTTATGCTTGGCGACAATATATCGCCCAACATAACTTCAGTGCAGATCCAGTGTTTGGTCCTTGGCACGACTTGATGGTAGAACCAACGCTACGTCCTCAACAGTGGCGGGAACACGGTGTTGACGAAAGATTAATTGCCGCACTCGTTGCAAAAGCCCCCCAAACACCTCAAGAGATCGCCACGATCTATGGAGATCTTGTTACTAACATTTGGGAAACACCGCAAAATTTACGTGACGAACTGAGCTCCCTATTGGACGTGCGCAAATCACTTGGGAAAAGAACGCTCAATCTTGCAGATATTGTTACGGGTGGTCACGGTTTGTCGAGAGGCGAATCGGATCTTGGGATTCACCCTTCAACAGGAGCAATCGTCAAGGGTTCAACCGGATTCGTCGAAGTCAAAAATCCAGATGTATTCTCTCCATCCAAAAACAAATACGTCGATGGCGTGTTTGTGCCCCAGAAATTGGACAAGCAAGTCATTAGTTCAACTGGCCTAACCATCGACGGTGTACCCACCAACCTCTCGGGAAGTTGGGATTACGTGCGTTCCGGCCCCCCTTCTGGTTATTCTTCAACGACCATTGATGATATCAACTACGGTACAGCGCCACATTGGTGCGTAGCACTGCATGCCAACAAAGGTATCACTTTTGATCTCACCCCGTTGCGCGAGTTTCACAGCGTCCAGAATATGACTTTTCAAACCATTCTTGGCCATGTTGGTGAAAAAGAAAAAAGCACTCTTGATGTAACTATCTATGTCAATGGTCAACAAGTCTCGCAACACCTCGGTATCAAAGCGCAACAAGCGGGAATTCCGATTCGATTAGAACTCAATCCAAACACGCAATTTCTAACTTTTCTGGTCACTCAAGGTATCGATGGAATCTCTCATGACCAAGCAATTCTTGGTGATGCCCGTTTTGAGATCGAGGCCGACAAATCCTATTTGGAGCACATTGCCTCCAAGGCTGCGGTTCTCGATCAGGAGATACTCGAGCTGCGCCGCCAAATTGACGGTTTACCCGCGCTCAATGAGGACCCGATCGCACAATTGCTATTATCCTCAGAAAGTCCATCCTCGTTTTCAGAACGCAATGTTTACCATCATCTAGCACGCCAAGATAAGGACGCGTTTCGCGGCCTAGTCAATGAACTAGATGGGATCGCCGTAAAAGACAATACAGCAGCCGATCGAGCAATGGTCATGGTGGATAAACCGGTGCTCTGCAAACCTGTAATCTTTCAACGAGGTGACGCCGCCTTTCCGGGAAACCCAGTTCCCCGTCAATTTCTTGAAATACTGTCAGCTGCGAAACGTATCCCATATTCCAGTTCGAGCGGTCGGCTGAATCTAGCGAATGCCATCGCGAATCCCGATAACCCGTTGACCGCACGGGTTTGGGTAAACCGTGTTTGGATGCATCTTTTCGGCAGTCCTCTTGTTGAGAATCCGAGCGACTTCGGGCTTAACACATTGCGCCCCCTACAACACGAACTCCTCGACTTGCTGGCCATTCGATTTATCGAGTCTGGCTTCCGCACGAAAGCGTTGCATCGCTTTATTATGTCATCCGCGACATATCGCTTGTCTTCCTTTATTTCGGAGAATCCGAAACTTCGCGAACAGCACAACGTCGACCCTGATAATTCTTTATTATGGCACGCCAATCGTCGTCGATTGGATCTCGAACAAATGCGGGACACCCTACTGATGGTTGCCGGTAAACTTGACGACACCATGTACGGTCGCCCGTTACTCATAACAGACGAAAACAATTACCGACGCACCGTTTATGCTTTCGTGGAAAGGCAAAACCTCCCCAATATCGTTCAAATTTTCGATGCCGCGAGTGCCGACACATCAACCGCGCGGCGCGTCACCACGACAGTGCCACAGCAAGCGTTGTTCGCGCTCAATAGTAAATTTGTTACCGCAATGGCGCAATCTCTAACAAATCGCTTAACAGAAGATCAACCAGTCGACAAGATCGATCAACTCTACAGGCTTACCCTCGGACGAACTCCTACGCCCCACGAATTACAACTCGGAGGTGTCTTCCTGCAAGAAAACTCGTGGTTAGATTACGCCCAGGTTTTACTAATTTCCAACGAGCTTTGGTTTATCGACTAATATCACTTTGATTCCCAGTTTTTCTTTTTTAGGTTGCCGACCGCTACATGAACATTCCTAGCACAACACCGTCGACAACCCGTCGACAAGCAATTCAATCTATGGGGACCGGACTCGGATTGATCGCGCTGCCATCATTAGTCCAAGCAAACAAGAATCCCCTCGCCGTTAAGAGTCCTCACTTTCACGCCTCCGCGAAACACATCATCCACATCTATCTCAACGGGGGTCCATCCCAGGTTGATACTTGGGATTACAAGCCGGAACTAAATAAACGCGGCGGCCAACCACTGCCATTTCGCAATCTTGCCACGGAGCGGGAAACTGGAGTCGCCTTAGCGTCTCCATTCCAATTCAAACAACATGGCGACTGTGGATTATGGTCTAGCGAGATCTTCGATAAAACCGCATCTAATCATGCCGATAAACTTTGCGTCATCAAGTCAATGTACGCGAACACGCCAAATCACGAACAAAGCATGCGTTTGATGAACACCGGTGACGAACGCCAATCGCGGCCCAGTTATGGCTCGTGGCTCACCTACGGATTGGGGACTGAAAACCAAAACTTGCCCGGCTTCGTCGCGATGTGCCCGGGGTTACCCGTCGCCGATTCGTCTAATTGGCGAAGTTCATTTTTGCCAGGTATTTTTCAAGGCACCTACCTCGACACACGTAAAACTAGCGTTGAAGAACTTATTGCTAACATTAAAAATGCGCGGATCGACAAATCACAACAACGGCGACAACTCGACTTATTGAGTGCCCTAAATTCGGAACACAAACAACGTCGTTCTGCTGACCCAAATCTAGAATCTCGCATTCAGTCGTTTGAACTGGCCTATCGCATGCAGATGCAAGCAACCGATGCGTTTGACATAACTAATGAAACCCAAGCAACTCACGATCTCTATAACGCCGGCTCCGTACACGGTCGTCAACTGTTAATCGCTCGCCGCTTAATAGAGCGGGGGGTCCGGATTGTGCAGTGCTTCCACGGTGACGTTCAGCCGTGGGATACGCACGGTGGTTTAGACTCCGCAATGCGAAGCTTAGGCAAACAAGCCGACCAACCCATCGCTGCGTTGTTAACCGATCTAGATCAGCGAGGACTGTTAGACCAAACGTTAGTTATTTGCGGCGGCGAATTTGGCCGTACTCCCGCTGTCGAAATTCCAATTGGCGGTGGCACCCCTACCGGAAGAGATCACAACCACCACGGATTTACGATTTGGCTCGCTGGTGGTGGTGTCAAAGGTGGATATTCCTATGGGAACACCGATGAATTCGGCTATCGCGCTATTGAAAAACGTACGCATGTTCACGATCTACACGCCACCATGTTACACCTAATGGGTTTCGACCACGAAAAGCTAACCTATCGTCATGCTGGTCGAGATTTCAGATTAACAGACATTACAGGACACGTAATTCGTGATATCATCGCGTAGATTGCTATCTGCTACTGTGCCGATTCAATAGTTTTCGCGACACGCCGTATTTCTCGCGCATCTAACGCCCGATCATATATGCGAACATCTTTAATTTGCCCATTGAAATAGTCGTGCTGGCCAAAACCAATTCGTAGCGCCGCACCACTCGGTTTTTGAAAACGTGATTTATCAAATTCGCTTCCGGACGATACCAGCTTGCCGTTGATAAACAACTGCAATTGAGATTCTCGCCTGACCGCGGTCAAATGTTGCCAACCACTAGGCAAAGCCCAGTCGTGCGTGACACTCTTGCCAACTTCCAACGACAGCACCTTCCCCGACGGCAATACACCACAATATAATTTTCCGTCAAAAACAGCCATCGACCAAGCGCGACGATACTTAACGTCCGCAGTGTTATCCAATCGACCCGTTGTTGTCCAATTCGTTCCACCTTGATATCGGTAAACGTCGGCAAAGGGCAGGGTGCCTGCGAACAACTGGCCATTGTATACGGAAATTCCCATAACTTCCTTTTCCTCTCCTAACTGCCCGCGGAACGTCCACTGCTGCGAACCATCTAAACGATACACGGAACCAGTGGGCCAAGTACCAACATGGACCGCACCTTGATAGACCATCATCGAATATGCTTGTGTCGTCTTGGGTATCGGTCCAAGCCGTTTCCAGTCCTTTCCTCCTTCGTATTGAAAGAACCCTCCATCGTCGTAACTCAACCCATAAAGATGACCGTTATGTACACCCAAGTGAACCACCCTGCGATCCGGACACCCACAATCGACCCATTTGTCCACACCGTCAAAACGGTACATCCCGCGAGTTCGCGGGGTGTCTCGCCACGCTCCTGTCGAACCGGTTCCAGCGTACAACTTCCCATCAAATACCGTTAAAGCACTGACAGATCGAACATCCGCAATTCGACCCATACTAGTCCATTTGCCTGACCCCTCATATCGATACACGGCGCCACCAGGGTTTTGGTTTTCCGACAGTGGTAACGAGGAGCCGCCGCCGCTGTATAATTCCGAACCGACATAAAGACGACCGTTATACACCGCCATCGCAGCTATACAATTTGCGGTGCTTGGTGCTCCGCAGTCGACCCATTTTTGTTTGCCAGCATACCTATAAACATGTCCCCGATCTTCCTTGGCAGGCTCCCACGTTGCAGCATACAAGTCACCGGCGAACACGACAAGTGACCGAACGTATTGGCTATTCCCCGGGCGACCGCAGTTCTTCCAAGCCGGTATGCCACTGCCATCATCCAACCCAAAAAACACGTTGCGGTGATTGGATTGCGCATTGGTAACTCCGGCATAATTCATTATTGAAAAATTGACGCCGGTACGAGTTGTCAAATCATAGCACGACAGAACGTCCCCTATTACATCCTGCAGTCGCTGTTCCGTCTTAATCCAAGCGGAAATGGTCATGCCACTTTTCCACAGATTAGGGACATTACTCGGCGGCAATTCCAACCAACTGTCCACACCGTTAAAATGCCCGCTTTTCGATCCAGCGAACCCCACATTATGGTTGACCAGATGATGCCCGTTACCGGATTTATCGTTTCCATTTTGAGTCAGTTCCCAATGGGCGATTAACCCCGATTGCGCCCACACAGAGGTACCACCGGTCTCTAATGTCAAAAATGCTGCTGACACTATCATAATGAACAAACGTCTCATGCTTGTTGACTCCTTAACTAAACTCACGGGTAAGCCTGTACAGCGAGTACACTTTGAACCATAAAATGGACAGTTTATGGAGAAAACGCTATCCCTAGGCAAAACTGCATGATTCATCCATAAAAACACGCACTTATTACCTGACATTTTTCCTTCTCGTGCATAGTATGAGTATACCCTATCCTCCATCTCAATTACCCACACACTGACTCAAACTGGCCCACAAATGTTTCGTAGTCTGTTTTCATCGCGACAACGCACCACACGGCGCAAGCGTCGATCGTTGCTGCAGGGAATCGAACACCTCGAACCTCGCATCGTGCTTGCCGCGGACGGGCTTTCAATCGTTCTTGATTACTCCCTAGACACAAATAACTTTTTCAGCGACCAAACGCGAAAAGACACGTTGCAACGAGCTGCCACCGTCTTGGAAAGCCGAATAGGCGACGAACTCGGCGCGATTACCCCAACTGGTGGCAACAATTGGGACGCAACCATCACTCATCCCGGAACCGGTGCAAGTCACCAACTCAACAACTTAACAATCCCACTCGGTAGCATTATCATCTTCGTTGGTGCCCGAGACATCGGTAGTCTCGGCGTCGGAGGCCCCGGCGGATTTCAAGCGAGCGGTACATCTGCCTTCTTAGAAAGCATCACCAAACGCGGGCAAACGGGAATCGATTCAAGTAACTCAGAAAACACAACCGACTATGCGCCTTGGGGGGGGCATGTCACTTTCGATTCTTCCCCCACTTGGAATTTTGGGAACGAGCAACCGATCAGCGGTGAAAACGATTTCTATAGCGTAGCACTACATGAAATAGGTCATGTCCTCGGAGTCGGCACTGCGGACTCCTGGGATAACCTCGTAAATTCCTCAAACTTTTTTACCGGTCCTGCAGCTGTCAACGCCAATGGCGCGAACGTGCCGCTTGCGAGCAGTTCGAGTCATTGGAATAACGGACTAGAAAGCACCTTGCCCAATACGAATGCTTTGCAAGAGTCGGCCATGGATCCCAATTTAACGGTGGGAACTAGAAAACAGTTTACGGTTATAGACTGGGCGGCACTCGATGATATTGGCTGGGAAGTCGCCGACACATTCGCGCCAACGATCGATGCAATATCAAATATTACTGTCGATGAAGATAGCCCCGAGAAACTCATCAACCTTACTGGCATCGGCCCCGGCGGAACCGAAGTTCAACCTTTGCAAATTTCCGTTTCCAGTGACAATACCAATCTCACCGGCACGCCTAACGTTACCTACACTTCCGACGAGACAACGGGAACCCTGAAATTCACTCCGCAAGACGATCAATCTGGCACAGCAACAGTCACGGTAACCGTCACCGATGGCGGACTCGATGGGAACCTCGCTACGCCCGAAG